>Ga0209344_10001191_pt1 | contig 35675 bp, 39 predicted proteins | sample Cruoilmetagenom6_FD_187293 | JGI IMG/M metagenome (GOLD analysis project Ga0209344, IMG submission 187293) | Oil polluted marine microbial communities from Coal Oil Point, Santa Barbara, California, USA - Santa Barbara Oil Seep Sample 6 (SPAdes)... | ecosystem: Environmental > Aquatic > Marine...
GACGAAGGTCGGCGGACGATGGCGACCCAGCCGATCGAGGTCACGGAGCCGGAAGTGACCGTAAGCGGCCCCGAATCCGCGCTGGCGGGCAGCAAGGTCAAGATCGCGTGGACCGGTGCGGTCAGCGATCGCGACTTTGTCACCATCGTGCCGATGGGGGCGGAAGATGGCACTTATGGCACCTATATCCGGGTGGATGACAAATCTGACGGCGTGTTGCAGATGCCCGCAGACCCCGGAATGTACGAGCTGCGTTATCTGCTCGACGAAGGGCGCAGGACGATGGCGTCCCAGCCGATTGAGATCACCGAACCTGAGGTGACCGTGAGCGGCCCCGAAGCCGCACTGGCAGGCAGCAAGGTCAAGATCGCGTGGACCGGTGCGGTCAGCGGTCGCGACTTTGTCACCATCGTGCCGATGGGGTCGGACGATGGCACTTATGGCACCTATATCCGGGTGGATGACAAATCTGACGGCGTGTTGCAGATGCCCGCAGACCCCGGAATGTACGAGCTGCGTTATCTGCTCGACGAAGGGCGGCGGACGATGGCAACCCAGCCGATCGAGGTCACGGAGCCGGAAGTGAGCGTAAGCGGCCCGGACGAGATACGCGCGGGCGACAAGCTGCGGTTTTCGTGGACCGGAACAGTCAGTTCGCGTGATTACATCCGCATCGTGCCCATGGGTAGCGACGACGATTACAACAAGGGCGACTATGTCCGCGTCGGCGACAACACCGAGGCGGAGCTGAACGCGCCCGAACAGACCGGGTTCTATGAGTTGCGCTATACGCTGGACGAAGGCCGGCGGGTGCTGGCACGGCATCGGTTCGAGGTGTTGGCCGCAGATGCAGCGCTGAACTTCGGGGCGAGCCTGACCGCGCCCGACACCGCCGCACCGGGCAGCACGATCGAGGTGAGCTGGAGCGTGGATACGCCCGGCGGCGACCAGCGCATCACGCTGGCACGCGGCGATCAGGCGATTTTCACCTGGATCACTGCGATCAAGACCGCGGACGGCCCGCCGGTGATGATGCCATTGCCCGATGCGCCGGGCAGCTACGAGCTGCGTTTTCTTGATGTCAGCAAACAGGAAGTGTTGGCGCGCAAGGTGATCGTCGTCGAGTGAGATGGTGACCGGGTTCTGGCGAGGCCGCGGTGACTGCGGTCAGTCGGCCAGGCCCGGTTCATCCAGCAGATGCCGCCCGGCACGGTCCTCGACCTCGATCACCCACAGATCGGGGTCGAAGCTGCGCTGACGAGCGATGGCGGCATCGACCTCGGGCTCTGAGCCTGCTGTGAGTTCGGACCAGTGCCGCGCGCCTGACATGATGTCGAAGCCGCGTTGATAGGCGGTCGCGTTTCCATCCAGCGTCGAGAGCTTGATCAGCACCGCGCCTGCGGTGTCGTCGCCATGCGCCACCACGAAGGCGGGGATGTCGTGGACGCGCAGGCGGGCGAGGTAGGCGTGGACCCAGAACTCTGCGGTGAGGCGCGTCATTGCTGGCCGGGGATCAAGGTATTTTTGGAAAGATGAAAGGCAGGCATGGGTATCAGTTGCCGTCCTTGAAATTGAGGCCCATCTCGGTGTAACGCTCGGCCTCTTCCAGCCAGTTCGGGCGTACCTTGACCTGCAGGAAGAGGTGCACGCGGCGGCCGAGGAATTCTTCGAGCTCTTCGCGGGCGGCCTTGGAGACGGCCTTGGCGGTCTCGCCGCCCTTGCCTAAGATTATGCCCTTGTGCCCGTCGCGCATGACATAGACGATCTGGTCGATCCGCGCCGAGCCGTCCTTGCGTTCTTCCCAGTTCTCGGTCTCGACGGTCAACTGGTAGGGCAGTTCCTGGTGCAGCCGCAGGGTCAGCTTTTCGCGGGTGATCTCGGCGGCGATCATGCGCATGGGCAAATCGGCGATCTGGTCTTCGGGATAGAGCCAGGGGCCTTCGGGCACCATTTCGGCCAGCCATTTGCGCAGGGCATCGACGCCGTGGCCCTTCTCGGCGGAGATGAGATAGGTCTCGGTAAAATCGAACCGCTCGTTCATGTCCTTGGTCAGCGCCAGCAGCGTTTCGGATTTCACGCGGTCGATCTTGTTGATCAGCAGCGCCACCTTGCGGCCCTTGGTGACTTCGCCCAGCCCTTCGAGGATCTGCTCGACGCCTTCGGTCACGCCGCGATGCGCCTCGATCAGAAGCAGGGTGATATCGGCATCCGCAGCCCCGCCCCAGGCCGCAGCGACCATGGCGCGATCCAGACGGCGGCGCGGCTTGAACAGGCCCGGCGTGTCGACAAAGACCAGCTGGCTCTCACCCTCGATGGCGACGCCGCGAATGCGCGCGCGGGTCGTCTGAACCTTGTGGGTGACGATGCTGACCTTGGCACCGACCATGCGGTTCAGCAGCGTGGATTTGCCTGCGTTGGGTTCTCCGATCAGGGCGATGAATCCGGCGCGGGTGGTCATGGGCATCTCTTTTCGTGTTGAGAAAGCTCAGCCCATACCCGATCGCGGCGCGCATGGCCAGATGCCAGCGGCGGCATGGGTGCGATTGCAGGCACTGAAGGTCGCGGGCGGCCCATCGGGATCACCCTTTACGCGGGCCGGTTTCGAGCCGCGCCAGCAGGGCCGTGGCCGCGGCCTGTTCGGCCTGACGTTTGGAGCCTGCCGTCGCGGACTCGGATTCGCCGCTCTGCAGCGCCGCCAGGATGGTGAAATGCGGCGCATGATCGGGGCCGGTGCGGGCGGTTTCGGTGTAGCTGGGAGGCGGCAATCCGCGGGCCTGCGCCCATTCCTGCAACGCGGTCTTTGCGTCGCGGGCATCCGATTTGACCGCGCCGACCCGTTTGCCCCAGAGGCGCAGCACGGTGTCGCGGGCCACGTCGAACCCGGCATCTAGGTAGACGGCGGCGATCACCGCCTCCATTGCATCGCCCAGCAGCGCCTGTTTGCGGCGCCCGCCCGAGAGCATCTCGGAGCGGCCAAGCTTCAGCACAACGCCGAGGTCGATCTGCCGCGCTACATCGGCGCAGGTTTCCTTGCGCACCAATGCGTTGTAGCGCGGTGCAAGCACCCCCTCGCTGGCCTCGGGATCATGCTGCAGCAGCGCCTCTGACATGACGAGACCAAGCACCCGGTCACCGAGAAATTCCAACCGCTGGTTATCGCGGCGCGTGGCCGAGGACATCGAGGCGTGCGTGACCGCTTGCACCAACAAGGCGGGCTGGGAAAATTCATGCCCAAGCCGGGCAGAGAAGGCTTTCAGATCGGCGGAGAGTTTCACTCGAGCCTCTTGAAGAAGCGATCCCCCCGCCATGTCCAGAAATAGAACATCCGGTCGCCCGCGGAGGAAAAGATCACCCGGTTGGCGCGGCCAATGAGGTTTTCGAAGGGCACGAACCCGACCCCGCCCACGGTCTGCGGAAAGCGGCTGTCGGTGGAGTTGTCACGATTGTCACCCATGAAGAAGTAATGCCCTTCGGGGACGGTAAAGACGCCGGTGTTGTCGGATCGCTGATTGGTGATGTTGAGGATCGAATGCGAGTGCCCGCCCGGCAAAGTCTCGGTCTGGCGCGACTTGCTGCAGATGGCCCCTTCGCCCACCACGCCGTTTTCGCAGCGCGGACGCGCGCGCATCGGGCCTTGGGCCTCGAACACTTCGTCAAAGCTGCCGGCATCCGCGAGGCCCACGGGCGCGCCATTGATATGAAGCACGCCTTCTTTCATCTGGACGGTGTCGCCCGGCAGGCCGATCAGGCGCTTGATGAAATCGGTGCCCTGAACGGGGTGGCGAAAGACGACGATATCGCCGCGCTCAGGCTCGCTGCCAAAGATGCGGGTATTGTCACCGTCGAGGAAGCCGCAGATGTCGCTGGCGTCGATGTCGATGCCCAGCGCGCCGATGCGGATCGATGGGCAGGAGGCGTAGGAATAGCCGTAAGCCATTTTATTGACGAACAAAAAATCGCCGATCAGCAGCGTGTCCTTCATCGACCCCGACGGTATCCAGAAGGGTTGGAAGAACAGGGTGCGAAAAACCCCGGCAATCAGCAGCGCATAGACAACAGTCTTGATCGTTTCGACAATTGAATTGGTCTTCTTGTCGTCGCTAGCCATCCGGGGGTCTCCGCCTGAATTCGGTCGCCTGCTTCATGGTCGCGCCCGGCACGGGTGTCAAGGCAAGGCGGGGGGACGGCGGACGATTCGATAAGCCTTCGGCCCGGAGTTTTGGCGCGTTTTTGCTGTTTCAGAACAAAATCATGCCGCCTACCGGGCTTCGATGGTGTGAGGGTTCTATCCTTCGTCACTGCGCAGCGGGCGGGCCTCGATCACCACGAAGGCCTGCGCCCAGGGGTGATCGTCGGTCAGGGTGACGTGGATGAGCGCCTCGTGCCCGTCAGGGGTCATTTCGGCCAGCCGCTCTGCGGCCCAGCCTGTCACCTGCATCACCGGCTGGCCGGTTTCGAGATTGGTGACGGCCATGTCCTTCCATGCAATGCCCATGCGCAGGCCGGTGCCCAGTGCCTTGGAGCAGGCCTCTTTCGCGGCCCAGCGCTTGGCGTAGGTGCCCGGCATATCGGCGCGACGTTCGGCCTTGCGCTGTTCCACATCGGTGAAGACACGGTTGCGGAACCGGTCGCCAAACCGGTCGAGCGTAGCGGCGATCCGCTCGATATTGGCCAGATCGGTGCCGATTCCGAGGATCATGCGCGCGCTCCCTTCACCATAGCTGCGCCCCGATCGCGCCGGTCGCCTGATTGAGCGTGAAGGTCAAGTTCCGGCGTTCAGAATATTCTCCGTTATAGACTTCGACATGGACCTCGAACGTGAGCCCGACCGCCGGGTCATAGCCCGCGTCGAGACTGTCCCAATCAATGCCGCTGAACCCGATGGACGATGTCATCCCCAGCGTCCAGCATTGCCGCCCGCCCAGTTCGTCATGCGGGGGCGACAGGATCAGGATGTGATAGGCGCCTGCCGCCGGTTCGATCACGTCCATCAGCGCAAGGCGCACTTTGCCATTGGCAAAGGTGGCAGTGTGATCCTCCCACGGCTCGACGATGGCATCGGCGCGGGCGATCCAGTCACAGGGGATCACCTGTTGGGCGGTGGCGGGCGCGGCCAGCAGGCTGGCCAACAGAGCAATGCGGTACATCGGTCAGACCTCCAGCCTGGTGGTGAGGATTTTCAGCCCGGCCGCGCCAAAGAGCGCGGCGAATGCCCCGTCGAACCAGCGGCGCAGGCGCATGTAGCCGCGCGCGACACGGGGCGCGGAAAATAGCAGGCCGTAGCCGAAGAACACGCAGGCCGAAACCGTGATCAGCATGGAAAAGAGCGCCCAGACAGCACCGGGGCCCGCGCCGGCCGGCAGCGCGATGGCATAGATCGCGCCCCAGGACAGGATCGCTTTGGGGTTGGTGATGTGGATCAGCGCCCCCCTGAGCCACAGTCGGCGAAGCCCCCGGGCGGCGCGTGTCGATGTGGCCACAGGCGGATGCAGGGCGCGCAGGAATGCCTTGAGCGCCAGCCACATCAGGTAGGCGGCACCGGCGTAGCGGATCACCTCGAACACCCAGGCGTTGGCAAGCATGACCGCGCTCATGCCTGCGCCCGCCGCGATGCCCCAGAAAGCCGACCCGCAGAAGATGCCCGCCGCGATCGCCAGCCCGGCGATGCGCCCCTCGCCCATCGCCGTGCCGGAAATCGCCAGCGTTGCAGGCCCCGGGCTGGCGCCCGCGACGGCCCAGGCAAGCAGCAGGAGGCCGGTTTCGTACCCGCTCACCTGTCATTCCCCCGCGCCTGCCGGCCCAGCTCGGTCGACACGCCAATGCCAAAGAAGAACCGGTTCGAGATCAGGTAGGCCCCGGTATAGATGCCCAGCAGGATGAGGAACTGCTGCGAGGCAAAATGCGCGATGGCCAGTTTGCCGAACTCGGGCAGCAATCCGCCCGCCAGATAGGCAAGCGCCAGGTTCAGCCCGGTCGCCAGCGCGGTGGCGACCCAGACGAACCCCCAGATTTCGGCCCGCGCGGGCCGTGCCCTGTGGGTGCGCGCATGGCGCTGCCCTTCGATCAGTGCTGCGATCATCGCAGGCACCAGAAGCTGCGTCGACGCCCCCAGTTCGGACACCCGCCCCTCGAGCAGGCGCACCACCAGCCCCGCGCCAAAGGCCACGGCCAGAAAGACGAGGGCGTAGCGCAGATAATTCATCCGGTGGATTTCAGCGCGTCACCGCGTGCCGCGTCCATCAGAGCGCGCATTTCCGCGATGGCCGGTTTCAGGCCGCGAAAGATTGCCTCGCCGATCAGGAAGTGGCCGATGTTCAACTCGCGTACTTCGGGGAAGGCGGCGACGGGTGCCACGGTGTCGTAGGTCAGCCCGTGCCCGGCATGCACCTCGAGCCCCAGCGAATGGGCGTAGGCCGACATTTCGCGCAAGGCCTGCAATTCGGTGTCGCGCGCGACCAGGCGGCCTTCGGCATGGGCGTCGCAATAGGCGCCTGTGTGCAGCTCGATCACCTCGGCACCTATGCGCGCGGCGGCCTCGATCTGCTTGCTGTCTGCCGCGATGAAGATCGACACCCGGCAGCCTACCTCGCGCAGAGGGGCGATGTAGTTCGCCAGACGTTTTTCCTCGCGGGCCACTTCCAGACCACCCTCGGTGGTGCGTTCCTCGCGCTTCTCCGGAACGATGCAGACGGCGTGCGGTTTGTGACGCAGCGCGATCTGCATCATCTCGTCGGTCGCGGCCATCTCGAAGTTGAGCGGCACGGTTAGCGCCTCTACCAGCGCGTCGATATCGCGGTCCGAGATATGGCGGCGATCCTCTCGTAGATGCGCGGTGATGCCGTCGGCGCCGGCCTCTTCGGCCAGTTTCGCGGCGCGTAGCGGATCGGGCGTATCACCGCCGCGTGCGTTGCGGACGGTGGCGACGTGGTCGATGTTCACGCCGAGGCGCAGGCGTTCGGTAATTGGCATGGCGGATTCCTTCGGTCGAATGGACGAGTCGCGTCCAGACTAAGCCTAATGCGCTTCATGCTGAAAGGCGAAAGTCTGCCGCAGGGGCGCGCTCTTGCCCGGCGGCGGCTCTCACTCCGCGCCGGGCTTCTTCGCATCATTGAGCGCGGCTTTCTTCTTCAACTCGACCCATTTCTTCTTGAGCCGGTTCTTGCGGCGATTCTGATAGACGATCAGCAATGGCAAGCTGAAATAGTAACACGCGATCCCGGCAATCATCCCCGGTATGATCCCACCGATCATGTAGGGAAAGAACACGTCATCGTAGAAGACATGCAGCTTGCTCCAATGCGCCACATCATCGGTAAAGAGCGCGTAGAGGTTGTCTATGAAATCATTGCCGGCATCGACGAACTTGCCCCCCAGCGAGCGGTGCGATTCCTCGGGCATGGTCCCGCCCTTGCCGAGCAGGAAATGCCCGGTCTGAAGCGAGATCGTCGCGATGGCCAGAAATGTCAGGGGGTTGCCAAAGAATGTCGCCAGCAGCGACGCCAGGATATTGCCACGCATCAGCCAGGCGAGGAGAGCGGCGGCAAAGAAGTGAAATCCGAAGAATGGTGTGAACGAGACGAAGACACCGGCAAAGATGCCGCGGGCAATGCGGTGCGGCGGGTCTGGCAGACGCCGCAGCCGGTGCTTGACGTAAAGCGCGGCGCGGCCCCAACCACCTTTCGGCCAGAAGAAATCGGCAACAGCTTTCCAAACGGGTCGCTTGTCTCGACGTTTGAAAACCACCTGGATCGGCTCCTGACATTAAGCTCGTACTACGGCTGCACCTTGCGCGATATCTCTGTGCCTTACCACTTCGGCAACATTGCTTTCGGCGTCCAGTGCGGAAATGACGCTGTGCAGTTGCTCGGCGTCGCGAAGCTCCACTTCGACGAGCAGCCGGTAAAAATCCGGTTTGCGGTCGATGAACGTAAGGTTTGAGATATTGGCCTTCCGCTCGCCGATCAAGGTACAAATACGCCCCATCACTCCAGCATCGTTGCCAATGGTCACATCGAGCGACACATCATAGGCCGCCTCGTGCGTGCCGGCGTGCCATTGCAGATCGACCCAACGCTCGGGCTGATCCTCGAACGCGGTAAGATTGGCGCAGTCGATGGCGTGCAGCACGACGCCGCGCCCACGATAGGTGATCCCCACGATCCGCTCGCCGGGGAGCGGCTGACAGCAGCGCGCACGATCGAAGTGCTGATCCGCGGCGAGGCCGATCACCGCGCGATCGCGGCTAACCTCGTTGCCGTCGGGCTGCGTCAGATCGGGATAGACCGCTTTGAGCACTTCGCGGCCGGTCAACTCGGCGCTGCCCATGCGCGCCAGCAGCTCGTCGACGCCGCCGATGCGCAGCGTGCTGGCCGCGGTTTCCAGCGCCTTGTCGGTTGCCCGCTTGCCGACATGCTCGAAGGCGGCGCGTGCCAGTTCGCGGCCCAGCTTGATGAAGCGGCCACGGTCCAGTTCGCGCAGGGCGCGGCGAATGGCCGACTTGGCCTTGCCAGTGGTGGCAATGTCGAGCCAGGTCGCCTGCGGCGTCTGGCCATCGGCGATGATGACCTCGACCGACTGGCCGTTCTTGATCCGGGTCCAGAGCGGGACGCGCATGCCGTCAACCTTGGCGCCGACGGTGGCATTGCCGATCCGCGTGTGGATCGCGTAGGCAAAGTCGATCGGCGTGGCACCGCGCGGCAGCTTGACCACGTCGCCCTTGGGGGTGAAGCAGAACACCTTGTCGGCGTACATCTCGAGCTTGACCGCTTCGAGAAAATCCTCGTGATCCTCTTCGGCGTCGAACTGTTCGGTCAGCGAATTGATCCATTTCGCCGGATCGACGGCAAACGGGTTCTCGGAGCGCACCCCGTCGCGGTAGGACCAATGTGCTGCAACGCCGGTTTCGGCCACGTCGTGCATCTGGATGGTTCTGATCTGCACCTCGACGCGTTTGCCGTCGCGCCCCGAAACGGTGGTGTGGATCGAGCGGTAGCCGTTCGATTTGGGCTGGCTGATGTAATCCTTGAACCTGCCCGGCACGGCGCGCCAGCGCTGGTGGATCGCGCCCAGCACCGCGTAACAGTCATTTTCGGTTTCGGTGATAATACGAAAGCCGTAGATGTCGGAGAGGCGGGAAAAACCTATCTGCTTTTCCTGCATCTTGCGCCAGATCGAATAGGGTTTCTTGGCCCGCCCGATCACCTCGGCGGTGATGCCGACTTTGTGCAGCTCCTTGCGCATGTCGCCGGTGATGCGGTCGATCACATCGCCTGATTCGCGTTGCAGCGTGATGAAGCGGCGCATGATCGAAGCGCGCGCATCGGGATTGATCACCCGAAAGGCCAGATCCTCGAGCTCTTCGCGCATCCACTGCATGCCCATCCGGCCCGCCAGCGGCGCGAAGATGTCCATCGTCTCGCGTGCTTTCTTGACCTGCTTTTCCGGGCGCATCGCCTTGATCGTGCGCATGTTGTGCAGCCGGTCGGCGAGTTTCACCAGGATCACCCGCAGGTCCTTGGACATCGCCATGAAGAGCTTGCGGAAATTCTCGGCCTGCTTGGTTTCGGAGCTGGAAAGCTGGAGATTGGTCAGCTTGGTCACACCATCCACCAGATCAGCAACCTCGCGGCCGAATTTCTGGGAGACACTGGCATAGGAGGCGCGTGTGTCCTCGATCGTGTCATGCAAGAGCGCGGTCACGATGGTCGCGTCGTCCAGCCGCTGTTCGGCCAGGATGGCGGCAACGGCCACGGGGTGCGAAAAATAGGGATCGCCCGAATACCGGGTCTGTCCCTCATGCATCCCGCGGCCATAATCATAGGCCGCGCGAAGCAATTCTTCATCGGTCTTGGGGTTGTAGGTGCGGACCAGCTCGATCAGGTCTTCGACGGCGATCATGCGGTCCACGCCTCCGGGGCAACGATGGGGCTAAGGGCCGGGCTCAGCCCTGCCCTTGAGCCTCCATCAACGCGCGAAGCAGTTTTTCCTCGGACATGTCATCGTCCTGGGGCTTGTCCGCCTCGCCGCCGCCCATGAGCAGCGCCATGCTGTCTTCTTCGGGCTCGTCGACTTCGATCTCGGTCTGGTTCGACTCGATCAGACGCTCGCGCAGCGCATCGGCGCTCTGCGTTTCTTCCGCGATCTCGCGCAGCGCCACGACCGGGTTCTTGTCGTTGTCGCGATCCACCGTCAGTGGCGCGCCTGCGGAAATCTCGCGGGCGCGATGCGCGGCCAACATCACCAGCTCGAAACGGTTCGGGACTTTGTCGACGCAGTCTTCGGTAGTTACGCGGGCCATGAGACCTCCGGTCTAGTCATCCATCAGAAAGCCCGTATCTACGCGCTCGAATCCGGATTTACAAGCGTCGAATCGTCGCCCGATCACAGCGCGACCACCTCTTTACGCGCCTGTTCGGGAAGGGTGTCAAGCATCTCGCTCACCGTGCGTTGCAGCACCGGGTGGCGCCACTCTGGCGCGATGTCCGCCAGGGGGACCAGCACGAAGGCGCGATCATGCATGCGCGGGTGCGGCACGATCAACCGATCGGGTGTCGCGCGCGCCTGCTCGTCAGGGGGCAGGTCGTGCCATCGGGCGAATCCTTGCGCATCCGGCAGCACCATGTCGCCTGCCGCGATCAGATCCAGATCCAGCGTCCGCCGCCCCCAACGCTGCACCCGTTCGCGACCGAACTCGGCCTCGACCCGGTGCAGCACTGCCAGCAGGTCAGCCGGCGTGCCCGCATAGGCCAGCCGCGCGGCTGCATTCACATAGTCAGGGCCCGCCCCGGGCGGGAAACATGGCGTGTGGTAAAATTTGCTGACATCGACCACGTCGCACCCCTGTTTGCCCAGAATCGCCAATGCGGCGCGCAGGGTTTGCTCTGGCGAACCTGCCGCCGAAGGCAGATTTCCACCCAGTGCGATCAAGAAAACGCTACTTGACTTCACGTCGGGCACCCTAGAGTCACGCGTTGGGGCCTTGCCGCGCAAGGCGATAAAGCATAGTTTTGCGCATCCATCCCGCCTCTTTTTCTGACCACTTACCCACTCACATCGACTGGGCGGAAATTCATTCGAAAGGAATTTCAGATGTTTTACAAGGACGAACGGCTCGCGCTGTTCATCGATGGATCGAATCTATATGCCGCCGGCAAATCGCTGGGATTCGACATCGACTACAAGTTGCTGCGGGCGGAATTCATGCGCCGAGGCAAATTGCTGCGCGCATTCTACTATACGGCATTGCTGGAAAACGATGAATATTCGCCGATCCGGCCACTGGTAGACTGGCTGCATTACAACGGCTTTTCGATGGTGACGAAGGCTGCGAAGGAATACACTGACAGCCAGGGCCGCCGTAAGGTCAAGGGCAACATGGATATCGAATTGACCGTCGATGCGATGGAATTGGCCCCGCGTGTGGACCATATCGTTCTGTTCTCCGGCGATGGCGATTTCCGCCCGCTGGTCGAGAGCCTGCAGCGTCAGGGTGTGCGTGTTTCGGTCGTCTCGACCATACGCAGCCAGCCGCCGATGATCTCGGACGAACTGCGCCGCCAGGCCGACAATTTCATCGAGCTGGACGATCTCAAAGACGTGATCGGCCGCCCTCCGCGCGAAGTGTCACCTGATCGTGAAGATTGAATGTGACCGAATGCCGGTGCCGGGTTCCGTCAGCCGCTGCCAAAAAGCGTGCCGATGACGCCCCGTGCAACGCTCAGCCCGTGGGTCATGCCCTGCCCGTTGGTCAACGTGACCGCCGTCACGCCGTCTAGTGGGTGCAGCACCAGCGCCGATTCTCCCGGCAGGTGGGCATAGCACCCGATCCATCGTTTCGCGATTTCTGGCTCCGGTAACGCCGCCAGAGCCGCCAGTTCACCCAGTAACAGTTGGTCGACCTCCTCGGAGCGGGCCGGGCCCGCCCCATCCCCGTAATGATGCGAATCGCCTATCGTCAGGCTGCCATCGTCCTCCTGACAGGCGATGACGTGGATGCCGTTTGACAGGCAGGCCGCCTGTCGGGCCTGCTGATGCGCCTTGAGCGCAGGCAGGCCGGGGCAGTCGGCGAACACGCTGTAGCGCGTCATGCTGAGCCCGCCCAACAGGAACGGGTCCAGCCGCCATGCCGCGGGTTGCGGCACCGTGCGCAGCATCTGAAGGCGGCAGCGCGTGACGCCGCTGGCGGCAAAGGCTTCGGGCAAAAGCGTAGCGAACTCGTCGCCCGCGCACACAATGACGTGATCTGCGTGGATCGCGCCGGTCGCGGTTTCGACGATGTTTCTGGCGATCGCGCGTGCCTCGGTGTCGAAATGGAACGTGACGCCATGCGCGCGCTGCAACCACGCGGCCATTTTCGCCATGGCCTGCCGTTGATCTACCTTCCATGCATCCGGGCTCCAGATTCCGCCCAGCAGGTCCGCCCGCAGCGGGACACCGGCCCGGTGCGACAAATCAGCGCCGGAGACAAGCTCGAAGGCGTGGCCCTGCGCGCTGGCGCACTCCTCCAGCACTTGCATCTCTTCGGGGATGCGCGCGGCAAAGAGGCACCCGGCGCGCCGCATCGAAATCCCCGCCCCGGCGGCGATCTGTTGCCACGCCTCCAACGCGGCACGCGCGCTGTCCAGCTCTGGCCCCGGTTTCTGCGCGACGATGGCCAGCATTCCGAAATTGCGCACCGACGCACCGTCTGCCGCGCCTGACCGCTCGACCACTGCGACCGATAGCCCCGCCTGCGCCGCGTGCCAAGCATGGGCCAGCCCGATCATGCCCGCCCCGATGATGACCAGATCGTATCGCTTCATCCGAGCCTCCCTGCTGTCGCCGCAACCCTGCTCGGCAGCGCGGCTCGGTGTCAAGCGTGCCACTGGGCGCGGCGCGGAATCCGTGTAGGGTGCCTGTAGTTTATTCGAACGACCGGAGCCACGCTCATGATCCCCTACCGTCCGGGCGACGATGTCGGCCCCCTCGAAGACTGGCCTTTCGACAACCCCGCCAGCGCCTATGTGATCCGCGCGGGCAACCCGCGCTGCTCGGGCCGCATTGATGCGGGCGGGCCGAGTCATGCGACGCGGCTGGGGATCTGGCGCTGCACGGTGGGCAGCTTTGATTGCACCGAACAAGGCGACGAGTTGATGACGATCCTTTCGGGGCGGTGCCGCCTGACCGACCATGCCAGCGGCAAGACCTATGATCTTGGGCCGAATGACAGCCATTTCGTCCGCGACGGCACGCGCGTGACATGGGACGTGACCGAGGATTTGACCAAGGTTTTCTTTGGCCACAAGGCAGGCGGATACTAAACCGCCGGGAAAATCCGCCGCCCGGCGGTTTACCTCGCCAAGGTTAGGCCCTACCTCTGGCGCGACAGGAGATATGTGATGACCAAGCCGCCCCTAACCCTCTATCTGGCCGCGCCGCGCGGGTTCTGCGCGGGCGTGGACCGGGCCATCAAGATCGTCGAAATGGCGTTGGAGAAATGGGGCCGTCCGGTCTATGTGCGCCACGAGATCGTGCACAACAAATACGTGGTAGATGACCTGCGCGCCAAGGGCGCCGTGTTCGTCGAGGAACTGGAAGATTGCCCCACGGACCGCCCGGTCATCTTTTCCGCGCATGGCGTGCCCAAGGCGGTGCCCGCCGAGGCCGCGCGCCGCGAGATGATCTATGTCGATGCCACCTGCCCGCTGGTCAGCAAGGTGCATGTGGAGGCCGAGCGCCACCACGAGGCCGGGCTGCAGATCATCATGATCGGCCATGACGGCCACCCCGAGACCATCGGCACGATGGGTCAGCTACCGCCCGGTGCGGTGCTGCTGGTCGAGACCGCCGAGGATGTGGCGGGCCTGAACGTGCGCGACGAGACGGCATTGGCCTATGTCACGCAGACCACGCTTTCGGTCGATGACACCGCCGACATCGTCGCCGCACTCAAGGCGCGGTTTCCGGCCATTCGCGGGCCGCACAAGGAAGACATCTGTTACGCCACCACCAACCGGCAAGAAGCGGTCAAGGCAATGGCCAGCGAGGTTGACGCGATGCTGGTGGTGGGCGCGCCAAACTCTTCCAATTCGCGGCGTCTGGTCGAAGTGGGCGCGCGCGCGGGGTGCAGCTATGCGCAACTGGTGCAGCGTGCGGGTGATATCGACTGGCGCGCGCTGGAGGGGATGCGCAGCCTTGGGCTGACCGCTGGCGCGTCGGCGCCCGAGATCTTGGTGAACGAGGTGATCGACGCCCTGAAGGCGCGTTATGACGTGACGATCCGGCAGGTCGAGACAGCGGTCGAGAATGTCGAATTCAAGGTGCCGCGCGTGTTGCGGGTGCCGGCGTGAGCCCGCAATTCCTGATCACTGCGCGCGACCGGGCGATGCGCTGGCTGAGACGCAGTTTCGCGGCACTCTTTGCCGCACTTGTCGTGCGTCTGGCACTGGAGCCTGCGACATGATGATCCCGCGCTCTGCCTTGCTGCTGAGCCTCGCGGGGCTGGTTCCGTTCCTGTGGGGGGCGGTGACCGTGCTGCTACCGGATCTGGCGCTCTGGACGGCGCAGACCGTGGGCGGGCGTTTTGTCGGGCCTTACGTGATGCTGTTTTACGGCGCGATCATCCTCAGCTTCATGTCCGGGGTGCTCTGGGGGTTTGCCACGAAGCTGCAGGACGCTCAGGCGACGACGGGTTACGCGCTGGCAGTGATCCCTGCCCTTTGGGCGTTTTTCATGACGGCGGGCGGGCCGACCGGTGCAGGCATTTCCTTGATGGTGGGGTTTGCCGGGCTGCTGGGGCTCGACTGGTTGTTCTGGCATCATGGGGGCGCGCCGGACTGGTGGATGGCCCTGCGGGTGCCGTTGACGGCGGTGGTGCTGACCTGTCTCGGCATCGGAGTGTTTCTATGAGTGCCGATGACGAAACCCTCGGCGTGTATGGCGCGCAGGCGGCGCGCTATGCCTCCTTTACCGACAACATCGGCGATGATCCGCATCTGGCCCGGTTCATTGCCGACATTCCGCCCGGCGGGCGGGTGCTGGACCTCGGCTGCGGGCCGGGCACGGCGGCGGCGCAGATGGCGCAGGCCGGGCTGGTGGTGGATGCAACGGACGCAGTGCCCGAGATGGTGGATTTGGCGACAGCGGCGCATCCCGGCGTGACCGCCTGGATCGCGACATTCGACGAGATCGCGGGCGTTGACCTCTATGACGGGATTTGGGCCAATTTCAGCCTGCTACATGCACCGCGCAGCGCGATGCCCACGCATCTGGCGGCACTGCGGACCGCGTTGAAGCCCGGTGGGCGGTTCCATATCGGCGTCAAGACCGGCAGCGGCGCGCAGCGCGACGGGCTCGGACGGCTATATACCTATTACGAGGAAGAAGAATTGACGGAGCTTCTAACCGCCGCCGGGCTCACCCCGCGCGGCCAATGGACCGGGGTCGATGCCGGACTGGACGGCACCGTGGCCCCCTGGGTGGTGATTGCGGCCGATGGTTGATCTGATTGCCTATACAGACGGGGCCTGTTCGGGCAACCCCGGGCCGGGCGGCTGGGGTGTGCTGATGCGCGCGATGCGCGGCGATGCCGTGGTCAAGCAACGCGAACTGAGCGGCGGCGCTGCGGAGACCACCAACAACCAGATGGAGCTGATGGCGGCGATCAGCGCGCTGGAGGCGCTGAAACGGCCCAGCAAGCTGACGATCGTGACCGACAGCCAATACGTCAAGAATGGCGTCACCGGCTGGATCCACGGCTGGAAGCGCAACGGCTGGCGCACGGCGGCGAGAAAGCCGGTGAAAAACGCCGAGTTGTGGCAGCGGTTGGATGCGGCACAGGCACGCCATGACGTGACCTGGGAATGGGTCAAAGGCCATGCTGGACATCCCGAGAACGAACGCGCGGACGAACTGGCCCGTGCGGGCATGGCGCCGTTCAAATCCTCGACGAGAGATGCCGGATGACCGCGCTGTCCTTCCTCGACTATTCGTCGGTGCTGATCTTTGCGCTGACCGGCGCGCTGGTGGCCAGCCGCGCGCAGCTGGACCTGGTAGGCTTTGCCTTTTTCGCCTGCCTGACGGCGGTGGGTGGCGGCACCCTGCGCGACATGATGCTGGCGCGCGACCCGATCTTCTGGATTGCCGATCCGACCAGTATCGTGATCGCGGTGGCAGCGGCGCTGCTGGTGTTTTTCACCGCGCATCTGGTCGAGAGCCGCTATCGCTGGCTGCTCTGGCTCGACAGCTTTGCGCTGGCCGTTGCCGTGCCCGCAGGTGTTGCTGTGGCGCTTCTCATGGAGCAGTCACCGCTGGTGGTGGTGCTGATGGGGATGACGACCGGCTGCATGGGCGGGCTGATGCGTGACGTGGTCGTTGGCGAGGTGCCCCTGGTGCTAAGGCAGGGCGAACTCTATGTCAGCGCGGCCTTTGCCGGCGCGGCGCTGGCGGTGGGGATGGATGCCTGGGGGTTCGAGCAGAGCCACGTCCTAATCGGCTGCGGCGTGGTGACATGGGCGCTGCGGGCCGGTTCGCTGACCTTTGGCTGGTCGCTGCCGGTCTATCGCAGCCGCCCGCCCCGCGCGTAAGACGCTACTTGCGCCGCCAGTAGGTTTTCCACAACCAGATCAACAGCATCGCGCCCAGAACCGCACCGACAAAGCCGCCGAGCAAGCCCATCACGGTCGCCGCAAAGCGCAATAGCACCCCGCCGATGACCGCGCCGAGAATGCCGATTCCGACCGTGGTGACGATATCGGTTTCGAGCCGCATCAGCCGCGTGGCGAGAAACCCGGCGGCGGCACCGATGATAATGATTGCGACTATGGGCATCAGCGCGTGCCTCGCCGCCGCTCATCCGCCCGGCGGGGCGCCTTCGCCAAGACGGCATGACAGGGCTGCAAGAACATCACCGACGACCCCCGCCACGCCAATGAGTCGGCACGATGATCAGCGCGCCGATCGCGGACAGGATCGCGTCCACCCCGGGCGCGCCAATACGCAGGCCGAACATGATCCGCACGAAGTAAAACAGGAAGGCGCCACCGACGCAGATGATGATCGATTGCAGGTAGCCATTGCGGGTAAAGCCGGATTTCTCTGACACGTAGCCAACGATGCCCGCGATCACCACCGTACCGATCAGAACTGGAAACATCGTCGCCCCCCTGCGTGAAGCCTTTCAGAATTTGTGGCCGTCTCGCATTTGATCCCTGCCTCGGACCATCTGCAAGACGCCTCAGAGCCGCGTGCCGCGCGGCACCGGATGGCCACGCAGGAACGTCTCGCGATCCTGCGCGCGCGCACCGGCCCGTTGCAAGCGCAAAAGCTGCACAGCCCCTTGGCCGCAGGCCACTGTCAGCGCATCATCCAGCACCTCGCCGGGCGCACCGCACCCCTGCCCCAGCCTTGAGCCCAGCAGCTTGACCCGCGCGCCATCCATCTCGCACCACGCGCCGGGAAAGGGCGACAGCCCCCGGATGTGCCGGTCCACCTCTGCTGCGCGCCACGCCCAGTCGACGCGGGCCTCGGCCTTGTCGATCTTTTTTGCATAGGTGACACCGTCCTCCGCTTGCGGCTGTGGCACGAGGGTGTCCAACTGCTCCAGCGCCTGGCAGATCAGCCGGGCACCGATCTGCGACAGACGGTCATGCAGCGCGCCGGTGGTTTCCTCGGCCCCGATGGCCGTCGCCTCGCGCAACAGCACCGGCCCGGTGTCGAGCCCTGCCTCCATCTGCATGATGCAAACCCCGGTCTGGGCGTCGCCTGCCATGATCGCGCGGTGGATCGGTGCCGCGCCGCGCCAGCGTGGCAACAGCGAGGCATGAATGTTCAGACAGCCTCGCGCTGGCGTATCCAGCACCGCCTGCGACAGGATCAGCCCGTAGGCCACGACCACCGCGACATCGGCATTGAGCGCGGCAAAGTCAGCCTGCACCTCGGCCGGTTTCAGACTGACCGGGTGGCGCACCTCGAGCCCGAGCTCTGCGGCGCGCGCATGTACAGGCGTCGGCCTGTCTTTCTTGCCACGCCCCGCAGGCCGGGGCGGCTGACAGTAAACCGCGGCGACCTCGTGGCCAGCGACCACCAGCGCCTCCAGCACCGGCACCGAAAAATCGGGCGTTCCCATGAAGATGATCCGCATCGTTCCCCCGGCGTCTGGTTCTGGCTTCACCGTCAGTTATGAGTATTTTTGGCAAAATGAAAAATGGAAACTGCGCTTCATTTTGCCAGAAATACTCAAATCCGACGGTCACAAACCGCGAGACGCTCAGCTGTGTTTCCGCGCCTTTCGCAGCAGCATATCGCGTTTGACCTTGCTCAGACGATCAAAATACATCCGCCCCGCCAGATGGTCGATCTGGTGTTGCACCGACGTGGCCCACAGCCCGACAAAATCGCGCTCTTCGATCTCGCCTTCGGCATTGAGAAACCGCACGGTGACGGCCCGGGGCCGCTCGACCGGGGCCGAAACGCCGGGCAGGTTCGGGCTGGCCTCGATATGGCGGCGCAGCGTCACGCTGGCGTGCAACACTTCGGGGTTGGCCATGCGCACCGCCTGACCGCGGGTTTCAGAGGCATCGACCACCGCCAGTTGCAGCATCACGCCGATCTGCGGCGCGGCGAGGCCAACGCCCGGCATGGCCTCCATCGTGTCGATCATGTCGGCCCAGATACCGCGCACTTCGTCGTCAATGGCCTCGACGGGCGCGGCTGCGGTGCGCAGGCGCTTATCCGGCCAGGGCAGGCAGCGGCGTACCGGCACCGGCTCAGGCCCGCGCCTTGTCGCGTTTCAGCTTTTGCATGCGCCGGGTGATCAGCTGCCGCTTCATCGGGCCCAGGTAGTCGATGAAGAGCTTGCCGTCGAGATGGTCGATCTCGTGCTGCACGCAGGTCGCCCAGAGGCCATCAAACCCCGCGCTCTGCTCATTGCCGTCGCGATCAATCCAGCGCAGTTCGACCTCCGCAGGGCGTGTGATCTCGGCAAATTGATCGGGGATCGACAGGCAGCCTTCCTCGTAGACGTTGGTCGCCTCGGAGCGGGCCGTGATCTCGGGATTGAACATGATCGTGGGTCGTGGTGCCTGACCCTCTTCCTTGACGCAATCAAGCACGATCAGCCGCTCGGTCACGCCCACTTGCGGTGCGGCCAGACCGATGCCCGGCGCGTCATACATCGTTTCAAGCATGTCGTCCGCCAGGCGGCGCAGCGCATCCGAGAGGTCACCCACGGGGGTGCAGACCTTTTTAAGGCGTGGATCGGGATGGATGAGGATCGGCATTTTCATGGCCGTTCATGTAGGACATGCGGGCTGGCTCTGCAACGGGCTTGCGCCCAGACGTCAATCGGCTAGCTTGCCCCGGGAAATACCAGAGGATCGCGTGTACATGAGTTTCGACCAGATTATCGACCGCCGGGGCAGCAACAGCAGCAAATGGGATATGATGGAGGCCGCCACGGGCGTGGGCGCCGAGGATGCCATCGCCATGTGGGTTGCCGATATGGATTTTGCCGCGCCAGATTTCCTGCAGGAAGCTGTGCAGGGGCTGCTGGACAAGGCCAACTATGGCTATTTCACCGGCGAGGCCGAGATGAAGGATGCCGCCGCCTGGTGGATGCGCGAGCGCCACGGCTGGGCAGCGGAGCCGGACGCGATGTTCTCGACATACGGGCTGGGCAACGGTATCGCGATGGCCTTGCAGGCCTTTACCGAGCCGGGCGACGAGGTCATAATCTTTTCCCCCGTCTATCACGAGTTCGCCAGGAAGATCGCCAAGGGCAAGCGCGTGGTGAAGGAAAGCCCGCTGGTGATCCGCGACGGCGTCTACCGCATGGACCTCGACGCGCTGGAAGCCTCGCTCAGCGGGCGCGAACGCGCGGTGCTGTTCTGTTCGCCACACAATCCCGCGGGCCGGGTCTGGTCGCGCGAGGAGTTGCAGGCGCTGGCGGCCTTCTGCGTGCGCCACGATCTGCTGTTGATCTCGGACGAGATCCATCACGATCTGATCTACCCTGACCAGAAACACATCCCGATGGCGGTCGCGGTCCCCGAGGTGTCGGACCGGCTGATCATGCTGACTTCGGCTTCCAAGACGTTCAACATTGCCGGTTCGCGGCTTGGCCTTGTCACCATCGCGGACGAAGGCTTGCGCGCGCGGTTTGCCGACGTCTACCGCGCCCTCGACATATCGCCCAACCTGCTGGGCGTAGTGCTGACGCAGGCGGCCTACAGCCCGCGTGGCGCGGCATGGGTCGATGCGCTGGTGCGCTATCTCGATACCAACCAGCAGATATTTCGCGGGGCCGTCGCCGAAATCCCCGGCCTTTCGGCCATGCCGATGCAATCGACCTATCTGGCGTGGGTTGATTTCACCAATACGGGCATGTCGATGGAGGAAGTCACGAAGCGGGTCAAACAGGGGGCACGTCTTGCACCCAACATGGGTGCCGATTTCGGCACCGGCGGTGAGCAGTGCATGCGGTTCAACCTCGCCCTGCCAAAGGCACGCCTGACCGAGGCAACGGACCGGCTGCGCGCGGCATTCTCTGATCTGCAGTAACGCAGGCGGTAACGGAGCGCGTCAGCCGTCCTTTTCGATCAGCGCGACCGGGGCATCCGGCGCGCGCACGAAATCCAGCGGCTGACCGCCCGAGACATCCGAACGCTGTTTGAAATCGAAAAAGATTTCACCATCCTCTGCGCCCGAGGCCATGATCAGGCAATGCGCAAGGTGGCGCGGCCCGTCATAAAGCTCGACCAGACCGCGCGGCGGCGGAGCATCGTCAGCAGCCACAGAAAAGCCGTCAGCCCAGATGCGCCGCACCCGGTAGCTCGTATCGTCCGCGACAATCCTCAGCCGCTGAGATTTCAGCAGCGCCGCGTTGCGCGCGGCATCCAGCCCGGCCTGCACATCGGCCGGTAAATGGGTGGTCATGGCAGAATCCCCCTCCTGCAAATTGCGTCAAGGATGGCCGATTCTCTATTCCAATCAAGTCAAGGTTTTGTAAAACCCGCAAAAATTACTCGATTGCCGCCACTTTCGGGCGCAGCACATGCGGAATCTGGGGGTCATAGAGCGCACTGTCGCGGAAGTCGCGCACCTCGCCCAGAACCGGGCCGACAAGGGTCAGCGCCGTGCGGGTGATCTTCTGGCTGCGCACCTTGGCCTGAATGTCGCTTAGCGTGCCGCGGATGAACATCTGATCCGGCCAGCCGACGCGGTAAGCCACCACCACCGGGCAATCCGCACCGTAATAGGGCGTCAGCACGCGGGAAATCTCGCGCAGGTTCCGCACCCCCAGATGAATCGCCAGCGTCGCGCCGGTGCGGGCGAAATTCTCCAGCGTCTCGCCATCGGGCATCGAGGTCGATTTCATCGACACCCGGGTAAGGATGATCGACTGCGCCACTTCGGGTACGGTCAGTTCCTGCCCAAGCGCCGCCGCCGCGGCCGCATAGGCTGGCACACCGGGGATGATCTGGTAGTCGATCCCATCGCTACGCAGCCGCCGGATCTGTTCGGCGATCGCCCCGTAGAGCGACGGATCGCCCGAATGCACCCGCGCCACGTCCTGGCCACGCGCATGGGCGGCCAGGATCTCAGCGTGCGTGTCATCGAGTGTCATCGCGGCGGTGTCCATCACGCGGGCGCCTTCGGGCGCGCAGGCCACCACTTCGGGCGGCACCAGACTGCCAGCGTAAAGGCAGACGGGGCAGGCCCCGATGATGCGCTGCGCCTTGAGCGTCAACAGCTCGGGATCACCCGGACCGGCACCGACGAAATAGACTGTCACAGCACCCCACCTTCTTTTTTGTCAAAAATACGCGTCTCCTCTGCCAGATCGCCGTCGATCTTGCGCGCATAGCCGCGCGGCGTGAACATGCGTGGCCCTTCACCCAGCTGCGCCAGCCGGGAATTGCTTGATCCGACCAAGACAACGGTCAGCATGTCGACCTCATCGACCTCCAACTGGTCAAGCCGGCGATAGCGCACATGTTCTTCAGGACGCCCCAGAGAACTGGCCAGCATCACCGGCGTATCGGCGGGACGATGCTGCAACAGGATATCGCGCGCCTCGGCCAACAGCGTGCGGCGGGACTTGCTGACCGGGTTGTAGAAGGCGATGACGAAATCGCCCTCTGCCGCCGCCTGCAACCTGCGCAGGATATCGGCGCGCGGCGTCAGCAGGTCACTCAGGGAGATCGTGCAGAAATCATGCCCCAGCGGCGCACCGGCCCGGGCCGCCGCCCCCTGCAGCGCCGAGACACCGGGAGAGCAAACCACCTCGACCCGGTGCGCCGCATCCGACACGCCATGTTCATCCGGCCCGCGATCCAGCAGCTCAAAGACCAGAGCCCCCATCGCGTAGATGCCTGCATCACCTGAACAAACCAACGCAACCATCTTGCCCAAAGCGGCCTGTTCCAAGGCATAGCGACACCGCGCCTCTTCACCGCCCAGCGGGAAGTCGCGGCGCGTCTTGCCAGCGGCCAAAGGCCCCAGAAGATCGATGTACAGCCCATACCCCACCAGTTCCTCGGCATCGGCAATGAGGCGGCTCACCTCGGGCGTGCGCCAGGCCGCCTGGCCCGGGCCGATGCCGACCACGCTGAGCCGACCGCGCGCGCGGCCCGGCATGGCGGTGATCACGTCGTCACACCGGCTGACGGCACAAGTGGTGGTCGCAGTCTTGCGCTTTTCCACCACCAGCACGCCCCCTGCCGCCAGCGCGGCTCCTTCGGCGACGCCGTGACAGCCCACCTCGGCAAAGACCACGTCCGAAGGGTTCGCCAGATGCGGTGTTTGGGCCTCCAGTTCCGCGGCGGAAAAGAGCCGCAGCGGCACGCCCAGCCGCGCGGCCACGACGTTCATCGCGGGTTCGTCGGCCTTGATATCGATCGTCGCGACACAGGCCACCGCGCCCGGCGCAATCTGCGCCTCCGCCAGCGTGGCGCTGACATGCTCCCACATTTCCTCCGGGTCGGCGTTGCGCGCGCATCCCAGCCCCAGAACGTGGCGTTGCGGATGGTAGACCAGCCGCGCCTCGCTCCCTTGCTGCGGCGTTTCGCAAGTGACCAGCTCGACCGCACCGCCGGTATCGGCGATATCGAAAATGGCTTCGCCGGTGATGCGCACGCCGCCCCCTGACAGCATCGCCGCCATCGCGCCCCTGGCATCCTCGGGATTGGCCAGCCGATAACCCGGTGGCGGCACATCGAGCGCCACCCCCATTGCCACATCGCCCGCCGTCGTCACGGCCGCCACCGCGCCCAGCCCGGCAGCAATCTCGGTCGCCAGCCGATTGGCACCGCGATGCCCGCCCAGAAGCGGGATCACCACCGCGCCATCATCGCTGACCGATACCACCGGCGGCTCGGTGCGTTTGTCCGACAAGAGCGGGGCCACGCCGCGGATCAGGATGCCCGAGGCGCAGACGCCGATGATCGGCACGCCCGCGGCAAAGAGATCACGCACATGATCGAGCGCATTGGCAAAAAACGCATCGGCGCGTGTCACGCGGCCCTCGCGCCCGTGCACCGCCGCGCCGATCAATGCCGCGACACGGTGCGCGGTCGCTTCGCCAGAGGCGCCAAGCGCCAGAACAACGGGGTTTAGAGCCACGGATCGGCACCTTTCGTAAGCAGGATCATCGAAAAATACGGCGCGCTGTCAGGGGCTTCGGCCAGGGGACAGACCACCTCTTGGGGCAGGCTGGCGCGCTCGATATAGACCGCGCGATCCGTCAGGCCCAGCGCCTCTATGACGGCGCGTACTTTGGGCAGGTGGCGCCCCACTTTCATGATCGCCACACTCTCGGAGCCTTCGATACGCGCGCGCAGTTCGGCCTCGGGCAACGGGCCGGGCAGAACCGTGAGACACTCGTTGCGCGCGGCCAATGGCATCCCGGCCAGCGCGGCACAGGCGGTTACCGATGTGACGCCGGGCACGACCTCCACCTTGAACCGGTCGCGCAGACGGGCAAAGAGATACATGAACGAGCCATAGAAAAACGGATCGCCCTCGCATAGGCAAACCACGTCCTCGCCCGCCTGCAGTACTTCGACGATCTCTGCCGCGCCCTTGTCATAGGCGGCCTGGGCGGGCGCGCGGGCGGTGGTCATCGGCACGTCCATGACAATCTCGCGGGCGCTCTCCGGAATCGCAGTCGCGGCGATGGCGCGGGCAAGGCTGGTACCGCCCGCCAGGGACGGATAGGCCACGACACGCGCCCCGGATATCAGCCGATGCGCGCGCAGTGTCATCAACTCCGGATCGCCCGGCCCCAGCCCGACACCGTAAAGCACACCGCTCATGGGGCGAACCCGCCCCTGGCTTTCATCTTTCCAAAAATACCTGGCTCTCCGCGTAATATGGGCGCTTTGGTCGAAATTCCGGGCGCAACATTCATCGCTTGATCACGCTCCATTGCGTGACCGGCATCAGTGGCCGCCAGCCGGTCAGATTGCCCACCGGCTCGGCACGATTGACCTGAAGTTTCACCAACTGTCCGCCATGCGCCTTGTGCAGCGCGATAAGCACGGCCTCGCTCTCCAGAGTGACCGCGTTGCAAACCAGGCGGCCCAGCGGGCGCAACGCCTCCCAGGCGGCGTCGAAGGTTTCTATGCTCAACCCGCCACCGATGAACACCGCATCAGGTGCCGCCAACCCGGTCAGCGCCTCCGGCACCTGGCCCTCGATCAGTTCCAGACGCGGTGTGCCCAGTGCCAGCGCATTGGCCGCCGCCATGGCCCGACGATCGGCGCGCGGCTCGATCCCGATGGCGCGGGCGTAACGCGCGGCGCGCATCCACTCCACGGCGACCGAGCCGCAACCACAGCCGATATCCCACAAGAGCGCGCCGCGCATCGGCATCAGCTTGGCCAGTGTGGCGGCGCGCACCTCCTGCTTGGTCATCGTGCCGTCATGGCAGAACATGTCATCGGCCAGTCCCGGCACGCGTGGCAACAAGGCCGCATCAGGCGCCGCGACGCAATCCACCGCAAGCGTGTTGAAGGCGGGCACAGTATGGTTCCAGTCCTGCGCAATCCCGTCGAACCGCGCCTCGCGCTCCCCGCCCATCGCCGCCAGAACGGTCATCTTCGATCCGCCAAAGCCGCGTTCGGTCAAGAAGCCCGCGATCTGCGCCGGGGTTTGCGCCCCGGTGGTCAGAATCAGCAGCCGCGCACCGGGCTGGATAAAGGCGATCATCTGCTCGACCGGGCGGCCATGCACGGTCAGTGTCTCCACATCCGCGAGGCTCCAACCCATGCGCGCGGCGGCAAGCTGAAAAGCGCTGAGCTGTGGGTGATAGACGATTTCCGCCGGATCGATGGCACGGCCGATCCGCGCACCAACCGAGAACCACAGCGGGTCGCCGGTGGCCAGCACCACCACGCGGCGGCCCTTGAAACCACGCAGCATATCAATCAGGGCATCGAAGGGCGAAGGCCAGGCAACGCGTTCGGCAGCAATGGCAGATGAGAGATCATGATGCCGGTCGCCGCCCACGATCACCTCGGCGGCTTCCACGATGGCACGGGTGGCCGGCAGCAGGCCAGCCAGCCCCTCTTCGCCGACGCCGACAATATGCAACCACGGCTCAGTCATGGCAGGGCCTTTCCGGTAGGGTGAAGAAAATTCGCCGAATTTTCTTGATGAAAATTTTTCGGGAAAAATCTTGTCATGATGCAGCAACCTCCGGCAATCCCGCAGCCAGCGCGTTGACCGCCGCCGACGCCATGGCCGAACCGCCGCGCCGCCCGCGCAGGGCGACGAAATCGCAGCCGCGCGGATTGGCGGCCAGTTCTGCCTTGCTCTCTGCCGCGCCGACGAACCCCACCGGGAAGCCCAGAATCACCGCCGGACGCGGTGCGCCCTGATCTATCAGTTCGAGAAGATGAAAAAGCGCAGTCGGCGCGTTGCCGATTGCCACCACCGCGCCCTCGAGATGATCAGCCCAAAGCTCGACCGCCCCTGCCGATCGGGTGTTGCCTATACCAGCGGCGATGTCGCGCACGCGCGAATCGTTCAGGGTAACGATGATCCGATTATCTTTCGGCAAGTATCGACGGATGATACCCGCGCCTACCATCTCGCAATCGCAGAGTACCGGCGCCCCCGCTGCGAGCGCCGCGTTGCCAGCCGCGTAGGCATTTTCCGAAAAGGCCAGGCGATCTGCAACTTCAACCATGCCACAGGCGTGGATGAGCCGCACCGCCAGTGCTTCCATGCCCGCGTCGAACCGGTCCAGCCGCGCCTCGCGGCGAACGGTGGCAAAGCTCTGCGCGTAGATCGCGGATGGGGATTTCTCGTAAGGGCGCAAATTCGGGCTTTCAGTCTTGGGGCCGCCATTGGAGGTCTCCCCTCTTGGCGGGGAGACCCGCCTGTCGGCAGCGGGCGAGGATGTTTCCGGCCAGAAGATACCTTCAGGCGGGGGGCTTGCGGGCGCTTATCGGCCCAAGCGGGTGATCGGCATGAGGATAGACCGGGTGGGCGTGATCATGGGTATGAGAGTGATCATGATGATGATCGTGGTGGTGGTGCTCATGATCATGGTGATGGTGGTGATGTCCGGCGTTTTGGAGGCGGCAGGCCCCGGTGCAGAAAGTATCGCACAGCGCGCAGTCGGCCACGTTCGAACCCGGAGCCGACGCGCCCTGGCCTTCGACATGGTGGTGATGGCTTTCCTGAACGGCACCCACTTCGGACTCGAATCCCAGCACTTCGGTGCGATACTTGCACAGGACGCAGGTCGGCGGCGGTGCGGCCCCGAAGGCCGGATGGCCGATGCCACGTTCATTGGCGATGGCGGCACGCTCTGCCGGGGTGATCTTGCGCATGTCCTGACCCTCAATGGCGAGGATCTGCGTGCGGTACTGGCAGGTTCCGCAATTGGGCGGCGGTACGTCGTCAAGCTGTTCGGTCACACGCGCGGCAAAGGTTTCCAGCACCTTGGGGTGATCGCCCAGATAGCCAGCCTTGACGAACTGCATGGCGGGATGTTCGGCGGCTACCTGATCGGTAAAGCCATAGATACGGTCGATCAGGATGCCGGAGAACAGGAAATAGGGGAACACGATCACCCGTTTGTAGCCCAACCGCGCCACATGTTGCAGGCATGGCTCGACCAGCGGAAAGGTGACACCGGAATAACCCACTTCGCACCAGCCAAAGCCGAGACCTTCGTGCAGCATGCGCGCGATCTTGGACACGTTGGCATTGGCATCGGGGTCAGAGGCGCCGCGCCCGATCACCACAAGGCAGGTGTCGTGCAACGCCACCTCACCCTGTTCGGCATTGGCGCGGTCCACGGCCTGCTGGATACGCGCACCAGCGGCGGCGATCATCCGGGGATCGACGCCCAACTCGCGGCCATAGCGGATGTCGATGCCGTGCCGGGCGGCGTAAGTGTTCAACACCGTCGGGATGTCGTTCTTGGAATGCATCGCGGCAAAGAGCATGCCGGGCACGGCAAGGATGCGGTCGCACCCTGCTGCGCGCAGCCGGTCGAGCCCGTCGCGGATCACCGGATTGGCAAATTCGAGATAGCCATATTCCATCGCCCAATCATCCGGCAGATAGGCTGGCAGTTTCTCGGCCAGCACGCTGAATTCGTCCACGGCGGCCTGGCTGCGTGAGCCGTGACCGCAGATCATAACGCCGGTCTTCGTCATCGAGCGTCTGCTTCTTGCAGGTCTTCCTCCAGGTCTGCCTCGGCGTCGCGATCCCTGGCCTTATCGCGCAGACCGGCCCAAAGGCCGATGGCGATGGCTGCGCCGATCGCCGCCGCGCCCAGCCAGTGGCCATGCCCCGCCGCTTCGGCGAGGTGGCCGGGATGGGCGTGGGCCATGCCCGTGCCGGCGCCAAGCGCCACGGTCGCTGTCAGAATCATGGAAGTCTGGTTCATCTGCGGGGTCCCCCTTGTCCTACATATTTCATGAAAAGGAGGTCGCAAAATGGGGCGGCAGCAGGCCGGCCATCTCTTTGACGATGCAGGCCCCGGCTCCCGATGAGGGTCAGCCGTATACCTGCGCACCTTTCCGGCCCGGTCCCGGGCGTCGTCGCTGTTATCTATACGCAGGGGCTGGCCGGTTGCAAACCGGGAAACGACAAGGTTCGGTTCCTTAGCGCCACACGGGCCTGCGCCGGAAGGGGTTGTACCCGTGGCAGAAATCCGCTTGATGGGCGCGAAACCGACGGCACCGATGACAATCAGGACACTGCGCCCATGACCACCTGGATCACGATCTGCGACACCTGCAAGCGCGATGACTGGAGCGAGGCGACCCATCAGCGGCCGCATGGTGAGGATCTGGCGGAACTCGTGGAGAAAGCCGCACGCGGGCGCACTGTGCGGACCCGGCGCGTGTCCTGCCTGATGGGGTGCAAGCACGGGTGCAACGTTGCCATTCAGGCGAATGGCAAGCTGGCCTATACGCTGGGTGATTTCCTGCCCGACAGCGACGCGGCCGCCGCCATCGTGGACTATGCTGAAATGCACGCGAACAGCGACACCGGCCGCGTGCCGTTCCGTGAATGGCCGCAAGGGGTAAAGGGGCATTTCGTGACCCGCCACCCGCCCCTGCCGAATGCCGACGACGCCTGACCGATGAGCGTCTTTGCCTGCCTTTTCCTCGCGCTCGCGCTTGACGCCGCACTGGGCGAGCCGCGCTGGCTGTGGTCGCGGGTACCGCATCCGGCGGTCCTGATGGGGCGCGCCATCGCAACGCTTGACCGGACCTGCAACACTGGCGCCGCGCGCCGCGCAAAGGGCATCGCGGCGCTGGCGGTGCTGTGCGTCAGTGCCGTGGTTGTCGGTCTGGTGCTGGGCGCGCCGGGCGGGATCGTCAGCGCCTTGGTAGTTGCTGTTCTGGTGGCGCAACGCTCGCTGATGGATCATGTCGGCGCTGTTGCCGATGGCCTGCGCGTGTCGCTGGGCGATGGGCGGCGCGCCGTGGGCCAGATTGTCGGGCGTGATACGGCGCAGATGGGCCGCGAGGATGTCAGCCGCGCCGCCATCGAATCGGCGGCAGAGAATTTCAGTGATGGGGTGATCGCCCCGATCTTCTGGTTCCTGGTCGCGGGGGTGCCGGGCATCGTCCTTTACAAGATGGTCAACACTGCCGACAGCATGATCGGCCACCGCACCGAGCGGTATCGCGAATTCGGCTGGGCGGCGGCGCGGCTGGATGATGTGCTGAACTGGGTGCCCGCGCGGCTGACTGCCTTGTTGATTGCGGCGCTTAGCGGCGGGATGGCGGCATGGGCGCAGATCGCGGCGGATGCGCGGCGGCACCGTTCGCCCAATGCAGGCTGGCCCGAAGCGGCGCTGGCGCGGGCGCTGGGCGTGGCACTGGCCGGTCCGCGATCCTATGACGGGGTGCTGCGCGATTACCCTTATGTCCATCCGCACGGGGCGCGGCAGGTTGGTCCGGCAGAGATCGACGCCGCGACCGGGCTGCTCTGGCGGATCTGGGGCGCGGTGCTGGCGCTGGCACTGGTTGGCGCGCTGCTGGGCTGAGGCGTTTTCTGCATATGGGGCGCCGACGCTGCGCGATCCCAAAGAGGCAGGCCACCGCACGCCCGTAAGGTGTTTTCCGGTTTTGGCTTTTTCTTTGATTCAAATGTAGCGCGAAACCCTCTAGGCTGCCTCTCGTACACTATATGACGAGGCCCCAATGCGTTTTTTCAAATGTCTTTCCACCGCTCTTCTCATCGGCGCCGCCGCACCCGCGCTGGCCGCCACGCCCTGCGGCGGCTCTTTCAGCGGCTTCGTGAACTCCATGGCAAGCGAGGCCGTCGCGCGCGGGCATGATGCCGGGACGGTGAAGCAGTTCTTTGGCGCGGTGCGGCAGGACCGCAAGGTGCTGAACGCGGACCGCGCGCAAGGCGTGTTTCAGAAGCCCTTTATCGAATTTGCCCAGCGCCTTATCAGCTCGAACCGACTGAACACGGGCCGCGCCAAGGCCAAGCAATACAACAGCGTTTTCCGCCGGATCGAGCAGCAATACGGCGTCAGTCGCGGTGTCTTGCTGGCATTCTGGGCGTTCGAGACGGATTTTGGCGGCTTTCAGGGCGATTTCAACACGCTCAATGCGCTGGTCACACTGGCGCATGACTGCCGCCGGCCGCATCTGTTCCGGCCGCAGGTCTTTGCGGCACTGGAGCTCTTTGAAAAGGGTGATTTCGATCCGCGCCGCACCACAGGCGCCTGGGCGGGCGAGATCGGCATGGTGCAGATGCTGCCGCGCGACATTCTGGAAAATGGCGTAGATGGCGACGGCGACGGTCATGTGTCGCTCAAGACGTCGGCCCCGGATGCGCTGATGTCAGGGGGCAAGATGCTGTCCAGCCTGGGCTGGCGCAAGGGCGAGCCGTGGCTGCAGGAGGTCGCGGTTCCGGCAAATCTGGATTGGTCGCAGACCGGGTTGCGCACCACCAAACGCGCCTCGGAATGGGCCGCGATGGGCGTAAAGCCACGCCATGGCAAGATCGCAGGAAACCTGCCTGCCAGCATCCTTCTGCCGCAGGGGCGCAAGGGGCCGGCCTTCCTCGCCTATCCGAATTTCAGGGTCTATTTCGAATGGAATCAGAGCTATACCTATGTTCTGACCGCCGCCTATTTTGCCAACCGGCTGGAAGGCGCGCCGGTGATGACCCATGGCAACCCCGAGCGGGGGCTGAGCAGTGCGCAGATGAAAGAGTTGCAACGCAAGCTGGCCGCGCGCGGCTACAGCGTGGGCAAGATCGACGGCATTCTGGGCGCCGGGACACGCGCCGCCGTTCAGGATGCGCAACAAAAGCTTGGCCTGCCCGCCGATGCCTGGCCGACGACTGCGCTGCTCTCAAGGCTTTGATTTCGGCCCGAGACCCTGACCTGCCGCGCGGCCTGCGCGGCGGACGCCTCGGCATTGCAAAAATCGCGGTGCCGGGGCCTTTCACGGCAACGTGATCCTGCATTACCGTCTCATTTGAAACTTTCCGCACGCCCCATCCGTATCTCTGAGCACCACGCTTGAAACGGCAGTCCTGCCGCAAGCGCGAACCGGAAAGAGAGATCGATGCGCGATGCAATCCAGATTGGGCCGCTTGCCCCCGCTGCCCCTGCCCGCGCATTTGGCGTGCACCTGTCGCCCGCCGCCTTCGGCGCGCTGCTTGCCTGGGGCGCGGTGCTGATCTATGCCGCCTCGAACTCGATCGTCGCACTGCTGGTCGAGATCGGCGCGGCCAACACGCTGCCCGGTGGGCGCAATGCCATCACTTATGCAAACCTGCTGGTGCTCGGGTCGATCATTTCGCTGGCCCCCATCGCACTGCTTTACCGGCGTGATCTGACCCGCGCCAACTTGCGCCGTCTGACCCGGCACGACTGGCGCATCCTGTTGCTGTCGGCGGTGCTGTCATCGGCGCTGACGCCGGGCCTGTTCTTTTATGCGCTGGAGCATACGAGCGTCACCAACGTGGTGCTGATCGGCCGGATCGAGCCGCCGCTCTTTCTGCTGGCCACCTGGGTTTTTCTCAAGGAACGGCTGAACCCCTATGCGTTGCTGGCCGGGCTGGTGGCACTTGGCGGGGCAGCCCTGATCATCGGGGCGGGCCATCAGGGCGGGTTCACCTTTGGCAAGGGCGAGGTCGCCACGGTTGCCGCCACGCTGTCGTTCATTGCCTCGACGCTGGTCACGCGCACCGGCCTGCGCGCTGTGCCGGTCGGCATCTTTTCAACCTTCCGCACAGTGATCGGCACCGCCATCTACGTGCTGCTGACGGTGTGGTTGCGCGGCAGCGCGCCGTTTCAGGACATTCTGTCGCCGGTATTGTGGAGCTGGGTCTGGCTTTATGCCGGGGTGGTTATCGTCGCGGGGCAACTGATCTGGACGCTGGCGCTGAAACATGCGCGGGCCGAGGATGTCTCACTGGCCACGTCCTTCTCGCCGCTGGCCGCGATCGTGTTTGCGATGGTGCTGCTGGGCGAGGCCCCCGGCCCCGGCCTGCTGCCCGGCGCGGCGATCATCCTGCTGGCAATCGTGATCGGCCAGCGTGGCAGGCAGGACGCGCCCGAGCCCCTGTGCCCGCAGCTCTGTGCGTCGCAACCCGAAAGCCCCCGGCCAGCGCTCCGGCCCCCCGTGGCGCAGATCGAGCAGGGCCCGTACACACTGCCCCGCATTGCCGCCTGGCCGACATGGCGCGGCGGGACATCTGACGCGGGGGGCGCCCCGCCAACGCAGCAAACCCGCCGGGCAAGATGGCGCCGCAGGGAGGAATGAGTATTCCATCCCGCATGGCTGAATTCGATGACGGCGGCCTTGCCCCAGAAGTGAGGCTACGCGGCGCCGGCTTAGCAGGGTCTCTATTTGGCGGTGCCGTCGGTCGCGCGCGCTTCAGCAGTGTCAGGCAACCATCGCCGCGGCCTTGCGCAGGTCCACAGACACCAGTTGCGAAACGCCCTGTTCGGCCATCGTAACGCCAAAGAGCCGGTCCATCCGGCTCATTGTCACGGCGTTGTGGGTGATGGTCAGGAACCGGGTTTCGGTCCGGCGGCACATCTCGTCCAGCATATCGCAGAATCGCGCCACGTTGGCATCATCCAGCGGTGCATCGACCTCGTCGAGCACGCAGATCGGTGCGGGGTTGGCCAGAAACACGGCAAAGATCAGCGCCAGCGCGGTCAGGGTCTGTTCGCCCCCCGACAGCAGGCTGAGTACGCTGAGCTTCTTGCCCGGTGGCTGGCACATGATTTCCAGCCCGGCATCAAGCGGATCGTCGCTCTCGACCAGCACCAGATTGGCCTCGCCGCCGCCAAAGAGATGCTTGTACAGCAGCGAGAAGTTGCTGTTGACCTGTTCGAATGCCGTCAGCAGACGTTCGCGGCCCTCGCGGTTGAGCCCGGCGATGCCACCGCGCAGCGCCTTGATCGCCTCTTCGAGATCGATCTTTTCGGCCACCAGCGTGCTGTGCTCTTCCTCGACTTCCTTGGCGTCTTCCTCTGCGCGCAGGTTGACCGCGCCCAGCGAATCGCGCTGGCGCTTGAGCCGGTTCACATCGGCCTCGAGCGTGTCCGAAGCGCGCATGTTGTCGGGGTCTGCATCCAGCGTTTCCAGCAGCGCCTCGGGCGTGCATTGCTGGTCCTCTTCGATCCGGGCGGCGGCGGCGGCGCGCGCCTCGCGGGCGGCATCGGTGCGGGCCTCGGCGCGGGCGCGGGCCTCGCGCGCCTCGGAGGCCGCGCGCTCGGCGTCGCGTTCGGCAAGGCTGGCAGCGCGGGCGGCGGATTCGCCCGCTGAAAGCGCATCGGCGGCGGCGGCGCGGCGCGCACTTGCGGTGCTGATATTGCCCGCCATCTCGGCCCGGCTTTCGGCGATCTGCACTGGTACGGCCATCGCTTCGCTCAGTTCCGCCTCGGCGGCCACCTTACGCTCGGCCAGTTCGGCGCTGCGCTTTTCCGCCGTTTCCAGCCGGTGCTTCCAGCCGCTGGTTTCCTTGGCCACTTCCTGCGTGCGGCGCAGACGCGCTTCGCCCTCGCGGCGCAATTCGTCATGGGCGGAGCGGCGCGATATCATGGTGATGCGCGCGGCTTCGACCGTCATCTTGAAATCCTCGACGCGGGCGCGCATCGCATCCAGATCGCCCAGATCCGCCAGCCCCTTTTCGGCCTCGGCGCGTTGCTTGCGGGCGGCCATCGCCTCTTCTTCATGGCGAGTCACCGCCAGCCCCAACGCTTCGAGCTTGGACGCCGCCAGGTTGCGATCGGCCTCGGCCCGGCTGAGGGCGCGGTTTGCCTCGTTCACGGCCGTATCGGCGGCGCGGCGGGCGGCGCGCGCGTCCTTGTCCGCCTGGGTGCGTTGGGCCAGTTGCGCGCCCAGCAATTCGTGTGCGCCGCGCGCGCCTTCGGCACGGGCCGTGGCATGTTCCAGCAGTTGTTTCAGTTCTTCCAGCCGATTGAGCTGCTCCAACCGGAGGGCGGCGGCGGTCGGGGCATCCTCGGCCCAGGCGCGGAACCCGTCCCAGCGCCAGAGATCTCCCGCCAGCGACACCAGCCGCTGACCGGGCCGCAGATCCGGCTGAAGATGCGGGCCATCCTCGGCCTCGATCAGGCCGATCTGCCCCATCCTGCGCGCCAGCACGCCGGGTGCTGTGACGTGACGCGACAGCGGTGTGACCCCGCCCGGCAGCGGCTGCGGCGTCTCGTAATCGGGCAGGACCGCCCAGCCCGAAGGGCCGCTGTCGTCCACCTCGGGGGCGCGCAGATCATCCGACAGGGCGGCACCCAGCGCCTTTTCGAACCCCGGTTCGACCTGAAGCCGGTCGAGGATCTGACCGCCATCGCCGGTGTCGCGATCCACCAGCCGGGCCAGTGCTGACACTTCGGCACTGAGCGCGTTCACCTCGCCCTCGGCCTCGGACCGCTCGGCGCGGGCATCGGCCTCGCGCGCCTGGGTTTCGGCGCGGGCCTCATCGGCGGCGATCAGCGCGGCTTCTGCCGCCTCGGCGGCCTGCATCGCTGCGGCTTCGGCGGCGCCTGCGGCTGCGTGCTCGGCGCCAGCGCGCTCCAGCGCCTCGCGCTGGGTGGCGGCGGCGGCGCGGGCGCGCTCGGCCTCGGCCTCGCTGCGGGCCAGCAAAGTTTGACTGTCCGACAGCAGGCGCTGCGCCGACTGGTGGCGCGCGGCAAGGCGGGCCACATCCTCGGTCAGGGCGCTGAGATCGCTTTCGCGTTCCTGCAAGACGGCGGCGGCATCACGCGCTTCCTCAGCGGCGGCCTCCAGCCGTTCGTCGTGACCTTCGCTGGCGCGGGCCAGTTCGCGCGCTTCCCATTCGAGCCGCTCGATGGTTTCGCCCGCGTCGCGGTTGAGGCCGCTTTCGCGGTCGATATCCCGGGCCAGTTGCTCAATCCGCGAGGTGAGCGTGTCGATGCGGGCACGGGCGGCTTTCTCCTGATCGTCTAGCGCGCCGCGTTGCACTTCGAGCCGTTGCAGCACGGCGGCGGCAATCGCCTCTTCCTCGCGCAGGGCGGGCAGTGCATCATCGGCTGCGGCACGCGCCTTGGCTGCCTCGCGGGCCGCGCTTTCGGCGCGAGAGGTGGCGGTCGTTCGTTCGCGCAACTCGGCCTGTGCTGCCGCCAGCGCTTCGTCCGCCTCTTTCCAGCGACGATAGAGCAGCATCCCCTCGGCCTGGCGCAGCTCTTCACCGATGGCGCGATACCGGGCGGCCTGCCGCGCCTGACGCGCCAGTTGTGCCAATTGCGCGGCCAACTGTTCGATCACGTCATCGACGCGGGTCAGGTTGGTCTCGGCTCCGCGCAGCTTCAGTTCGGCCTCGTGACGCCGCTGGTAAAGGCCAGAGATACCTGCCGCCTCTTCGAGGATGCGGCGGCGCGATTTCGGCTTGGCGTTGATCAGCTCGGAGATCTGCCCCTGCCGCACCAGCGCGGGCGAATGCGCACCGGTGGACGCATCGGCAAAGAGCATCTGCACATCCCGCGCGCGCACATCCTTGCCGTTGACCTGATAGGCGCTGCCCACGTCGCGGGTGATGCGGCGGGTGATCTCGATGTGATCGGAATCGTTGAACCCCGCCGGGGCGAGCCGGTCCATGTTGTCGATATGGATCGTGACCTCGGCAAAGTTGCGCGCCGGGCGCGAAGCGGCACCGGCAAAGATCACGTCCTCCATGCCCCCGCCGCGCATCGCGGTCGGGCGATTCTCGCC
>Ga0209344_10001192_pt1 | contig 35645 bp, 34 predicted proteins | sample Cruoilmetagenom6_FD_187293 | JGI IMG/M metagenome (GOLD analysis project Ga0209344, IMG submission 187293) | Oil polluted marine microbial communities from Coal Oil Point, Santa Barbara, California, USA - Santa Barbara Oil Seep Sample 6 (SPAdes)... | ecosystem: Environmental > Aquatic > Marine...
GCAGGAATCATTATAGCCTTTCCATATATACTATATGAATTTTGGCGATTTATAAGTCCGGGCTTAAAAGAAAAAGAACGCAAGAGTAGCCGTGGTTTTATAGTGATTGCATCCGTACTATTCTTTATGGGCGTATTGTTTGGGTACTATCTTATTACTCCTCTTTCAATCAATTTCTTGGGAAGCTATCAAGTGAGCAAGGAAGTATTTAACGACTTTGATTTAGATAGTTATATATCGCTGGTGCGTACTTCGGTACTTGCCTGTGGAATTGTTTTTGAATTGCCAATCATTATGTACATTCTCACAAAAATTGGTTTGGTAACTCCTGAAATTCTCAAAAAGTACCGCAAATTTGCCTTGATTATTGTACTGATACTTTCAGCAGTAATTACCCCGCCCGATATTGTGAGCCAGGTAATTGTTGCGATCCCGATCCTTATTCTTTACGAGGTGAGTATCTATATTTCAAAAATTGTAATCAGGAATCAGAAGCGGGAGGAAAGAAGAAGGAAAAAAGAGGGTGTTGGGTAGTCTGTTGTCTGTTGTCTGTTGTCTGTTGTCTGTTGTCTGTTAAAAAAATATTATGAAAGAAAATATAGTTGAAGAGTTCAATGCGTATCGTGAAAAAATGAACGAAAAGATGCTTGCTGACAATAATAAGATCATCAAGCGTATTTTTAATCTGGATACCAATGCCTATATGGAAGGCGTACTTCCAAAGAAAACAAAGGAACTGCTCGGGTTGGGAAATTCGTTGGTGCTTCGTTGCGATGATTGCGTGCGCTACCATTTGGAGGAATGTCACAAATTGGGTTTGACCAAGGAAGAAGTGGTTGAAGGGATGAGCATTTCACTTTTGATCGGTGGCACTATTGTTATCCCGCACCTGCGTCGGGCTTTTGAATATTGGGAAGCTTTGGAGGCGCAAGAAGTTTAATTTTATTTAAATACGTGAATTATCGATATATTCGTGGGATTGAAGAATTATAAGCGACGAGTGACGAGCGACGAGCGACGAGTGACGAGTGACGAGTGACGAGCGACGAGCGATGAGTGATGAGCTACGAGCGACGAATGATGAATGATGAATGATGCATTAAATAATTTTATAGTATAGCTGCGTTACAGATCAAATAAATATTCGTGTATTCGTGGCTAAACCAAAGCCGCAGTCTAGAGAAACTTAGAAACATTTGAGGCAAAAACATATAAAATGAAGCTAAAAGCCGAAAACTTAATGAAATCCTATAAAGGCCGAAAGGTCGTTAAGGGCATCACCGTGGAAGTAAACCAAGGAGAAATCGTGGGCTTGCTCGGACCAAATGGAGCTGGTAAAACCACTTCCTTTTATATGATTGTAGGGCTTATAAAACCCAACGGCGGAAATATTTTTTTAGAAGGCACCGAAATAACAAAGTACCCAATGTACAAACGCGCACAGAACGGCATTGGTTATTTGGCACAGGAAGCTTCGGTTTTTAGGAAGTTGAGCGTGGAGGACAATATTTTGAGCGTTTTGCAGCTTACAAGGCTTTCAAAGAAAGAACAGCGCGCAAAAATGGAATCGCTTATTGAAGAATTTGGTTTGGGCCATATCCGCAAAAACCGCGGGGATCTTTTGAGTGGTGGGGAGCGAAGAAGAACAGAAATTGCACGTGCTTTGGCGACCGATCCACATTTCATTCTACTGGATGAACCTTTTGCTGGAGTTGACCCTGTTGCGGTGGAAGACATTCAGCGTATCGTAGCCCAACTTAAAAACAAAAATATCGGGATTCTTATTACCGATCACAACGTACAGGAAACGCTGGCAATTACGGATAGGACTTATTTAATGTTTGAAGGAAGCATTCTAAAACACGGAGTGCCGGAGGAACTTGCCGCAGATGAAATGGTTAGAAAGGTATATCTAGGACAGAATTTTGAACTTCGGAAGAAGAAGTTGGAGTTTTAAACAGTTTTTTTTTACCACAGAGGACACAATGTTTGCACAATGTGCACAGAGGTTTTTTATGTGCTGCCATAATCCAAAAATTTTCTTTGTGTTCTTTGTGACTTCTTAGTGTTCTTTGTGTTTATGCCTTTTTAACCACGAAGGACACAATGGCTTTCACAAAGCTCACGGAGGTTTTATAATTTTATAATTCCCCGTTAATAACTCTTCTAATTCCCTGCCTTAACAAACTTACATTAAAATTAATTAGAAGTCCCAGTTTAAAGCCTCCAAGACGCATATATGTTAGGGTTTGTGCCAAATGAATATCATTTAATGCTTCAACAGATTTTATTTCAATAACAACTTTATTTTCGACCAATATATCTATTCGATATCCAACCTCTAACTTCACCTCTTCAAATATGAGCGGCATCGGTTTTTGTTTCTCAACAGCTAAACCCTCTAATTTTAATTTAAAAAATAAACATTCCTGATATGCAGATTCCAATAATCCCGGACCTAGTGCCTTATGCACTTCTAGTGCACATTCAATAATCTTAGTAGCTATTTGGTTTTCATTCATTGTATTCGTATTTATATACATTTTTTTAACCACAGAGAACACAATGGTTTTCAAAATTCACAGAGCTCTCTTTGTGTTCTTTGTGCCTTCTTGGTATTCTTTGTGTTTATGCTTTTTAACCACAGAGAACACAATGGTTTCACAATGTTCACAATGTCTTTTTAGTGCTTTTTATGACTTCGTGGGGTTCTTCGTGTAAACAAAGACAGCAAAATATATAGCAAAATTATAAATGGAATTGCCAAAAACTTCAGCAGTACTAAAAGCACTACACAAATTATTAAAAATATATAGCGCACTGCATTGCTTTTAAAATCCCAAGTTTTGTATTTGAGGGCGAAAAGTGGGATTTCGGCATTTAAAAGAATACAGCTCAGCAAGGTCATTCCTATTAAAAACCAACGGTTCAAAATAATGGTTTCTGCCAGTTCAGAATATTGAAACTGTAAGATTAGCGGTAGGCTTAATATCAATAAAGCATTTGCAGGTGTTGGCAAACCGATAAAGCCCGAAGTTTGGCGAGTATCTACGTTGAATTTTGCCAAGCGGTAGGCTGAGGCAATAACTATTAACAACCCAATAAGCGGCAGATAATTTTTAAAACTTACGTTCCATCCCTCCAATGAAAATGTTTCTGTGAGCGTCTGCATTTGGTGGAAATAAGACAAATTTAGCATTTGGTACATTACAACGCCCGGGGCAACGCCACTGGTAATCACATCTGCCAAAGAATCAAGCTGAAGGCCAACCTCGCTTTGCGCTTTTAGCAATCGGGCTGCAAGCCCATCAAAAAAGTCGAAGAAAATTCCCAGGAAAACAAAAAAGGAAGCCGTTATTAAATCGCCCGAAATTGCAAAAAGAATTGCAACACATCCACAGAGGATGTTTAGGGAGGTGATGATATTTGGAATTTGTTTTAATATTTTCATATTCTTTATAAAGCAATTTGGATTCTATGATTTAGGCAAAACATCTCCTTCCAGCCTCCTCCCGAAACGAATTCGGGACAGGCTCTTCGAAGGGGAGGAGCCTAATAGGGGTTGATTTTTTAATATCTATTAAGATTATGTGTAAAAATAACAAAGTATTTCCGTCCAATGGCATTCAAACACAATATGTGCATAAATTTAAAGTTTAGTATTCTGTAAAATAGTGCCATATTTGTCCTAAAATTTTAAGCTTGAAAGAGAAATTATTCCTCCTTATAGTACTTATTTCAGCTACGCTGGGTGCGCAGACCGTACGCAAATATTCCAATGAATTTATGAATATCGGTGTTGATGCCGCAGCATTCGGGATGAGTAATGCTGTAGTAGCTTCCTCTGGCGATGTAAACTCTGGGTACTGGAATCCCGCAGGTTTGGTAAATCTTGAGGATAAGCAGATTTCATTGATGCACGCTTCCTATTTTGCAAATATTGCCAATTACGATTATGCTGCCTTTGCAATGCCTTTGGACGACAGAAGTGCCGTAGGGCTATCGGTTATCCGTTTCGGGGTGGATGATATTTTAAACACCACCCAATTGATTGACAGCGAGGGCAACATAGATTACAACCGCATCAGTCTCTTTTCTACGGCAGATTATGGGGTTACTTTTTCCTATGCAAGAAAACTTCCCTTAGACGGATTGAATTATGGAGTAAATGCCAAGGTGATCCGCCGTATTATTGGTGACTTTGCCTCTTCGTGGGGTTTTGGGCTAGATGCTGCGGTGCAATTCAGGACAGACAAATGGATGTTCGGAATTATGGCTCGTGACATTACTACCACATTCAATGCTTGGAGTATAGACGAAGAAAAATTTGCTGAAATACAGGGAGCGGTGGAAGGGCAAAATCAAGATTTGCCCGAAACTACCGAAATAACTATCCCAAAACTTCAATTGGGGATGGCCCGTAAGTTTGTGTACCGCTATGATTTTTCGTTATTGGCAGAAGTAGATCTCAATTTTCGTTTTGCTGAGACCAATGATGTGATTTCTACATCCTTTGCAAGCATAACCCCTTCCTTAGGACTTGAATTCGCATATATCGATATGGTTTATGTGCGTGGTGGGGTTGGAAATTTTCAGAATATAAAACAGCTGGACGGGAGTGATTCCGTGGGTTTTCAACCCAACATCGGTGTTGGATTTAGGTATAAGGGCATTCAAGTAGATTATGCCTTGACCGATATTGGCGACCAAAGTGCAGCTTTGTATTCCAATGTTTTTTCGTTGAAATTGGATTGGGAGATTTTTAGATGATGGATTTATAACGGGCGCTAAGCGTGGGTTAACCACTAAGAGCACCACGGAGACACAAAGGTCACAAAGCATTCTTTTAGTATCATTCCAATAGGTATCAGAAAACAAGAGAAGCATAACAAAACCCTTTGTGAACTTTATGAAAACATTGTGTCCTTTGTGGTTTAAAAGTAACCTTATTCTTAAACGACGACTTATAGGGGATAACTGATAACTGACAACCAAAAAAACGTGGCAAAAAATTATATTTTTCTTCTTTTACTCTGTTTAACTGTTTCCGCGAAGGCACAGTTTGTTCCACTTTCTGAAGCCTCAGAAATAAGTATTTTGACAATTGGCCCAGGTGCTGAGCTTTACGACAAGTTTGGCCATAGCGCTTTTAGAATAAACGATCCCGCCACAGGGCAGGATGTGGTTTTTAATTATGGGGTTTACGACTTTGACACACCCAATTTTTATACAAAATTTGCGCAAGGCAAACTGCTCTATCAATTAGGGGTAAGTTATTACGATTCTTTTTACAATAGTTATGTAGCCCAAAACCGTTGGATAAAAGAACAAACCTTAAACCTTACACAATCGGAAAAACAGGCGGTTTCAGATTTTCTTTGGAACAATGCTAGGCCCGAGAACAAAAAATACAAATACGATTTCTTTTTTGACAACTGCGCAACCAAAATTCGTGATGTAATTCAAGAAGTATTGGGCAATAAGCTGGAGTTTAAAGAGGATTATATAACGGAAGCTTATACATTTAGGGAGCTTATTCAGCAGAACCTTAAAGCCAATAGCTGGGGAAGTTTGGGAATAGATGTTGCTCTGGGCGCGGTTATCGACAGAAAAGCAAAGCCCATTGAATATCAGTTTTTGCCAGATTATGTCTTTAAGGGTGCGGCCAATGCCGTGATACACAGAAATGGGAAAACCGAGCCATTGGTGAAAAACACAAAAGTCCTTTTTGAAAATAAACCGCAGCCTCCTAGAAGCAATTTCCTTTTAAGTCCGATTTTTATATTGGGATTGTTGGGGTTATTAATCATATTTATAACCTATCGCAATTATAAAAATAATAGTCGAAGCCGCTATATGGATGCCCTTATTTTCTTTTTTACGGGGCTTATTGGTATTTTCCTTTTGTTGCTTTGGTTTGCGACAGACCATACTGCAACTGCAAACAACTACAATCTGTTATGGGCTTTTCCTATTTCGATTTTGGTGTGTTGGGTAATTGGTAAAAAGAAGCCTTCGCAAAAAATTAAACGATATACCCTTTTATTATTACTTCTTTTAATTCTTTTGACAATCCACTGGGTTACCGGCGTACAGGTATTTGCCATTGGATTATTGCCGTTATTGATTGCCTTGGCAATACGGTATGTTTATTTGATTTACTTTATTGGGAAGGAATGACATCCCTCCCCAGCCCTCCCTTCGAAGGGAGGGAGCTTGATTGCGTATGCCGGAAATCTTTTTTTAAGAATCAAAACAGAGGTTAGTAGGGAAAAAATATCAAATGAGGCTCAACACAACACCTTCAAAGGGAGGGGTGGTTTTGATTGGAGTTTATAGCTGTCCGGTTGAAGAAAAGAACATCCCTCCCCAGCCCTCCCTTCGAAGGGAGGGAGCTTGATTGCGTTTGCAAAAAACCTTTTTTTAAAAAATCAAAACAGAGGTTAGTAGGGAAAAAATATCAAATGAGGCTCAACACAACGCCTTCAAAGGGAGGGGTGGTTTTGATTGGAGTTTATAGTTGTCCGGTTGAAGAACATCCCTCCCCAGCCCTCCCTTCGAAGGGAGGGAGTTTGATTGCGTTTGCAAGAAACCTTTTTTTAAAGAATCGAAACAGAGGTTAGTAGGGAAAAAATATCAAATGAGGCTCAACATAACGCCTTCAAAGGGAGGGGTGGTTTTGATTGGAGTTTATAGCTGTCCGGTTGAAGAACATCCCTCCCCAGCCCTCCCTTCGAAGGGAGGGAGCTTGATTTAGGTTTTAATGGAACTTTTCTATTAGGTGACGCTATTCGTCTTAAAAAAGAGGGACCCGTTTTGACGAAAAATTTAGAATGTTGGCTGAAAGAATAAGATTTTTTAAATGAAAATTATGCCCTTAAATTTTTGTAGGAAAAAATGGTTGTTTTCTTACAATCTAATGACTTTGCTATGGCTTTGCTATGGCTTTGGTATGACTTTGATAGGGCGTTTATACGGGTGATCCATAATTTTGACCCATACTAACTATAAACTTGACCCGTGCTAAAATTAAATTTCAAATCCCGAAGTAACGAATCCCACATCCAAATCACTGACCCCTGAAGAAAACAATAGTGCTTAGCGTTTTGATAATGATGGTCACATCCAGAAAAAGACTTCGGTGCTTTATATAATATAGATCGTATTGCAGTTTTTCAAGCGAATCCTCTTCCGTAGAGCCGTATTTGGCATTTACCTGTGCCCAGCCTGTCACGCCTGGTTTCACAAGGTGCCTTACTTCGTAAAAAGGTATTTTTTCTATTAGTCCTTCCACAAACTCCGGACGTTCGGGACGGGGCCCGATGACGCTCATTTCCCCTTTAATGACATTTATGAATTGGGGGATTTCATCAAAACGTGACTTCCTTAAGAACCTACCGAACTTTGTAACACGTGTATCCTTTGCCATAGCAAACTGGGCGCCATCCTTTTCGGCGTTTTTAACCATACTCCTCAATTTATATATTTTGAAGTGATTGCCGTTCTTCCCCACTCTAGTCTGGCTGTAGAACAAGGGCCCGCGATTTGCAAGTAAATTTCCTATCAATAAAAAAGGAAGCAAAATGATGCCGAAGGTTAGGCCCAAAACCGAAATAAACAAATCCAAGATTCTATTGAAGAAAAGGTAAAGTTTGTTTTGGTTGCTACGGCTAAAGGGGAAGTAACGATAAAAATCCTTCTCCACGTGCTGTACCGGAATACGGTGGGTCAACTCTTCGTAAACCTGGGTATATTCCCGAATGGGGATTCCGTTTTCCAATAACTTTATCAAATGGTTGTTCAATTCCACAGTCATCCCTTCTGAAAGCGGTGTGCCCACGACTATTTCAGAAATAGTCATTTCTTGCGTCAATAAAGAAATATCGGCAATAGTGATAGAGTCAATTTCAAGAGCGTTAATGATGGTGCCGTCATTGGGCCCGGTATTAAAATATCCAATAACACGATAATTAGGGTCGGATTTTTGGAGGGAGGCTACTATGGCCTCTACATCGCTGGCGTGCGCAATAAGAAGTACACGTTTATAGAAACGCGGGGCAGAAATAAGGATGATGTAGGCATAACGCCATGCCAACATTGCAACATTTATAGCCAAAAAGAAATAGACTATCTGCAAACGGTTGGAAGGCAACATAGGGGTATAAAATGGTGTTAGCAGGTAAAAAAGTACTGTTACTGAAGAGGTAATAATCACATTTTTTACCACCACATCAAACTTACTCGCTTTCTGTAGGTTATACAATTCAAAAATAGTTGCAAAAACGGTGAGATATACTGCCAAAACGATGGACCAAACCCAATGCTCAGAATTAATCTTCAAGTAGTCAAAATTAAAAACAGCTCCCACCAAATAGAGTAAGGCAAGCACGCAAACAATATCTAAAACACGCAGAAGAATCTTGCGTTCGGATATGTCAAAATGGATACTGTTTTTGGACATTTTTTTGTTTGTGGTTTAAAATTTAATCTTTAGAATCATCTTATAATTAACCACTAAGCGCACAATGTTTTCACAAAGTTCACAAAGGATTTTCTTTGCTTCTGAATACTTCGTCTAACCACTTTCTACTGAACACTAACATTCATCACCAAAACTACCCCTTAATGCCCTTTGTGCCTCCTTAGTGTCCTTTATGGTTTTTCCTTTAGACCAAATTTACTGAAATTTCATTCCCCCAAAAGTTTTATCCATTTATGTTTTATTTTCTCCCAATCAAGGTTTTCCATTTTTGCTCGGGCATTTTTTGTGATATTTTGAACTCTTAAAGGGTCGGCACATAATTCTTCAATGGCTTGAACAAAAGATTCCGGGGCGTTTGCAGGCACCAAGATACCATCGGTACCATTTTCAATCAAAAAAGGCATACCCCCTACATTTGTTGAGATTACAGGTAGCCCCAGTGCCATAGCTTCCATAACACTTACTGGCATATTGTCGAAATTGGTGGTGCTAATAAAGATGTCAAAATCTTTGGAAAGCGTAATCCATTCCTCTTTTCGCATCATACCTGTGAAATGTATGGGGAGTTTAAGTTCTTCGGAAATCTTTTTACAGCGTTGCATGGAACCGTCTTTGTCAGGCCCCATCATACAGAGGGAAGCATCAATCCCTTTCCTTTTAAGGATTTCAACTATTTCCAAGGCCAATAAGGGGTTGTATATTTCAGAAAAGGAACGCACCCACAGGAGCTTTGGGGTTATGGATGTTCTAATTTGAAATGGGTAATTTTCAATTTTGAGGGTATTTGGTATGTATGTTATATTTTGAAAGCCGGAACTTTGAAATTGGCTCATCATAAACTTTGAGGGAGCTACATTCATCAATGCCTTACCAAAAAGCGCTTTGCTGAGGCGCTTACTCTTTTTTAAACGGTTTGGAAGGTTGCCACCGTGCAATATTGGGATGTAGGGGAGTTTGAAAAAGCGACATAAAGTTGCTATAATAACTGCATAGTAATAGTTTTGGGTGCTATAAGTGTCAATTAAAACAAGGTCCACGCGATTTCTATTTTGAACAGTAGTATACACCATATCCAGCAATCGAAAGATCTTATTTTGTTTTGATGATGCTGTTACTACCCCATATCCTTCCGCTTCCAATTTAGTTGAAAGTTCGTCAACGGCCGTAGGATTCTTGCCGTGGACCGCCAGTTTATTTCCTATGTAGAGCAGGTTTTTTCTTGGGCGCATAATCTATATTCAACAAACATAAAGCATATATAAAGGCTGGGGCGGCTATTCGCATGGAGGTTGTAATAATAGTAAGAAACCAAAAAATAAGGAAAGGGTAAAAATAAATATTTTTCCGACCATTTAATTTAGTAACCATAGGCGCAAAAATTAATACTAAGATCGCTAAAATACCAAACATCCCATGTTCAGAGAGCATACGGGAAATCTCATTATGGGAGGCGGAAGTGATGCCCATTTCCTCTCTAAATTGAAACTTACCCTGTCCCACCCCAATTCCAAAAACAGGATTTTCTTTAAAGGCATCAATCTCTACCGCCAATAAATCAACCCTACCTGTAGTAACATCCTCTTTTTCCCTACCCAGGGCATCTTCATTGGCATAGCGGTTTTCAATTAAACCCCCGGTTTGAATAATGGTATAGCCCCATACCAAAAGGGCAACTCCAATAATAGCAAGTACTTTCACGGAAATTTTAGCTTTGGTTTTTAAACCGGTACTGAAATAAATTATAAAAATAAAAGCCAGGCACATAATTAAGGAAACCAGTACTCCGCCACGAGAAAAAGTAAGAAGCGCGCGATAGGCCATCACCACCATCAAAAACATCATAACCCAATGTACAAGGATGTTTTTATAGGGAATCAATAAACGAGCAAACAGTATAAACACTCCAAGGCCCAATATGGTCGCTACCTGATTAGGGCCATACCCCCCAGACAGTTCTGAATTTGATGCAGTTCCGATTACTACCTCTTGTATGTTAGGGGTGTACAATGTAATGTAAACCACCATACTTATCAATGGATAGATTATAAAGTCCAAAACCTTTAAAAAATCTTCGAGTTTAATACTCCGTCCATAACAAAATATAGCTGCAAAAGTTAAACACAAAGGCCCACTAAGATTAAAAAGCACTGTTGTTCTGAAATTGGCATCATAGGCGATGGCATTCAAGGAGACCAAAACCCCAGGTAATAATAACAAAATATATACTAGATAAGAGATTGCATTTTTTTTAAAACCCATATAAAGTATTCCCAATAACACAAAGAACATAACGGCATATTTACCCGTTTCATAGAAAATAAAGGCTTTTGTCATTCGAAGAAATACCTCAGCGCCTGTAACATAAGCTGCGGCAAGTAGAACATATAGGGCTTTATCTTTCTTAACAACTATGCAATAAATAAAATAACCGATAAAACCAAACATATATATGACCATCAAAGAACGGTCTACATACGCCAGAAAACCTATCAGAATATGAAAGATTATGGCATAAAGAGGTTTTATATTTTTAAGTGAAAATAGTTTAATAGCCTAAGGGAATTATATTCATTTAATTATATATTTCAAAAACAATTCGCTTTTTATAGTAATCGTATGTAAAACGCTCCGCAAGGTTAAAATTATATACAATCATTTCTCTATAGGCCTTTTTTGAAAATCCCATACTCATACTCAATGAATTGATTATCGCATCTACATTAATTGGGGCTATTAGGATGCCATTAGTTGTATCCTTCACATATTGATCAATACAAGAAATATCAGAGACTATAGGAACACATCCAAAATTCATGGCTTCTCCTACCACTTTGGGAAAACCCTCACTTTTTGATGGAAGCACTAAAAAATGGCACTGTTTATAAATTTTCACAACTTCATCCTTTGGTAAGGAGCCGTGAAAAATAATATTTATGGGAGTCGATTCAGCCAACTTTTGTAACTTATTTTTCATATGACCGCTACCTACAATGTGCAAGCTCCCAAATTTATCAGGAAGGTCCATTGCTTTGATTGCCTTTAAGAGCATTAAAGATCCTTTATTCTCATTCAATCCACCCACAAAACAATAATCAATTTTATTATGAATATTCTTGCTGGCGATTATTGATTTTCCAGATGCCCTATCAGCAGCATCCAAACAAGGATTTTCAAAACCTAATATATTATCTGGTTGCTCTGGCCATATGCCATTAACGGTTATTTTTGAGTTTTTACCTAATTTCTTTAACCACCGCCGCTGTAAACTATAGAAAAATGGGGCTTTACCTTTCCAATCCCCCGCATATTTAAACCAGAACTTTTTTTTGGGGAAGAAATAAGACAAAAACATTGTAATAACAGCAGGGTGTGAAGGGGCTCGAATATGAATATAATTAGATTTGAGTATTTCTTTCAAAATTTTCAATATATAAACGGGATATCTTAAGATGATAAATAACTTTAAATACAAACTCTTTCCTCCTGTATTGGAAAGAAACTTTGTACTTATTCGGGGATCTTTAATTTCAAGATACGATTTATTGCCTATTTGGTCAATCCTATTAAAACCTACCCAAACTATTCTTTCAAAACAATCAAGTTCAGTTAATTCTTTTACCACAGGACCAAAGGCAAAAGTGAGTCCATTTTCATAAAACATACCAGTGTCTGATATTACTAGGAGTTTTGTATGTTTTGGTATATTTTCAGGCATTTCTCTAAATAGATTTTTTCTGAGAAAAAATTTCGATATAATATTCGCAATTGATTTGAAAGATATGACTGTTTGGAAGAATTGGCCATAACTTCCATAATCTTTTTTGACCACATCTCCTCATCAAATATATCCATAATAGAATCATATTCATTTTCTTTCAACACTTTCGCTACTGCTCCAGTATTGAACATAATAAAAGGAATTCCCTTGGACATATATTCAATTGCCACCAAAGGCCCTGTCTCTGAAGCCGCACAGTGCAGCGCAAATTTGTAGTTAAGTAAGATTTCAGATATATTTTTTTCTTTGGTTTTAATAGTAATTCGATTGAATAGATTATGTGATTTAGCCAGGTTTACAATTTCATCATAATATTTTCGATCCACTATCGTACCGTATAGGTCTATTTTGATTGGTTCCGGTAAATTCTTTAGTACAGAAAGTAGAAACTCGTAATTTTTCTGTTTTCTAAAATTTCCTACCACAACAATCTTACTCTCCGTGGCAATTTTTGTAAAAGCATCCTTTTCCACCACAATATTTTCAAGAAGAAAAACGCGCCTATTAAGCTGATTTTCCTTAGCCCAACTTACAAGCGATGGGCTAACTCCTACATAGGCCGCGCAATTATTTATACATTTTCGTAAATACGGGGAAATGAATTTGTCGTGCTCAATTTCCCCGAAGTGATCGTGAAAAATAACTTTATATTTTCTGAAAATTCTAGGAAGAAAGAATGTTAAACCTACATAGCGGAGTACATGTCGAGAATGCACATGTATGATTGAGTATTGATTTAAGAGCAATAGCATCTTAATCAAATAAATCGGGTTAAATTTATTTTCTCTATTTAAGTAGTGAACCTTTATCCCCTTTTCAAGAAGTTCTTGATCCAATTCGCTTGGTTTCAAGAGATTTAAAAAATCTACTTCAACGTTATTTTTATATAATATAGAACACAAGTCTACAGCAACTCTTTCAGCACCGCCTACCTCCAATTTATCTATAACTTGAAGTATTTTCATGAATCCAAATTTTTAATCAACGGCCCTTCGGATAGTTTTTCTGTCGCCAAACTCCAAGATTTAAAAATTTGATATAATATCAAGGGAGAAATCAAAATTGAAAAAAGAAACCCAAATACCTTTCCTGATTTACTCTTTTTAAATTGATAGGGTATTATGGAAGGAGGGACAAACTTTAATAAAGCCAAAATTGCACGTTCTTTACCATAATATTTTCTAAATTGATATAGCACGCTAGGCACGGGTCGTGGGCCAAACCATTTTTTTGGTCTAAATCCATCCCAACTACCCATTTCTCTTAATCCGCCAGAGCCAACTTTCAAGTGCAAACGTTCAGCATAGGGATTCGAAATATTTTTATAACCATTCAAATAACACCGCAAACCAAATTCGCCATCACCCATCCGTTGTTTTTCATATTGCCTATCAAAAAGACCAATTTCTCTGAAAACTTGCTTTTTCAACAGCACATTGCCCGTATCCAGTTGATCTGAAATTCTAAAAAAAGAATAGTTCTGTGGCACTTCAGCACCTACGGTAGAAATGGATACACCAGCAGAAATATCGGCCTTAAAAAAATCAATACATTTTAAATGGTTTAGTATCCAATTGGGCTTCACACGGCTGTCATCATCAAAAAGCAAAATATATTCCCCATTAGAAATTTCGATGGCATGGTTTCTGGCTAGCCAAAGGGCACGTTCTGTTTGTTGTACTAACTGCAGATTCAGGTTAAAATCCATATAAAATCCCTCTTGGAAAGGATTTGATTGATCAACAACTATCACTTCGAAATTGGAGAATTCCTGTTTTTCCAGATCTTCAAGTACATCCTTTAAATATTCATACCGATTTAAGGTAGGTATTACTACACTTACCAAGGGGCGTTGGGCAACTATTGAAGATTTATACTGGGACCAACCTGGATAGACTATAGGGTTTTGTAAATAAGCACTACGCTTTACATTACTACTTTTTTTCCAAGCCTTTATTTCATGTATGGGATTATGTAGGCTAAATAAGCGCAACAGCAATACATAAAGCACCCAAACCTTGTGAAAGTATTTACGCAGGAAGCGATATTCATCTACAATCGGTACTTTTTCAAAGGTGGTATAAGTATCCATAGTGCCTACATATCCCTTTTGGATTGTTTGCCAAGAGAGATCATATGATGCTGCGGTTTTACTCGTAAACTTGCTTTCTGGGGTTAATTCGGAAAGAACATCCTCTGGCAATTTTTCAACCAGGGGAAAAATAGATGTTCCATTCTTTCGGTAAAGCTGGAAATAATGTGTGGGTTGTAGGTATTTTAGAAAAGTGAATAGCATAATTTATTGGAATACCTGTTTAAAAGATTGATAGGTTTTTTCCTTACTGAAATTACTATTATAAAGATTCATAAAATAATCTGAGGGTACTTTCTTGCCGTTAAAATATTTCTCAATCTTTTTAGTCAGCTCATTTTCGTCTGTTGGATTAAATTCAAAAAAACTGTCCGCTTCTTTATTTTTTAAAAACTGTAAGGCACCAAATCTATCTGAAACCAATACGGGAGTGCCAAGACTGATTGCTTCAATAAAAACAAAGCCAAAGGCTTCATGTAAACTTGGCAGAACGGTTAAATCCATCTTTTTATAAAAAGCGGGAAGTTCATCAATTTCTAAGTTGCCCAAAAATATAATCTCGTTTTCCATTTTTTTGGCGCTAACATAGGCCTTTAAACTTTCTTCTCTTTCTCCTGATCCGGCAATATATAAAACAAACCCACTGCCGTATTTTTTCTTAAGAGAGAATAATGAATCTATAAGAAGCGTATGGTTTTTCCCTTCTACTAAACGCCCTGGGCAACCTATTTTGAATTTTGCTGAATCTATCTTTTCTAATCCTTCTGCTGTAAAATTAATATTAGATATAGTAGTATAAAAGGGCACCGTTACTATTTTAGATTCGGGCACCAAAAAGTTATTTACTAAATCGTCTTTTAAAATAAAGGAATTCACAATTACTTTATTCGCCAATTTAATAACATTCTTTTTTAGAATAAAATTAAAGAAGCCGGGGCGGGTTTGGGCGCTCTCCGTATGGAACCAAGCTATGTTATTTTTTACACCTGCCAATCGGCCCATTAACAGGGCTGGATAAACGTAATTAAAATTTGAAATAACCATGTCTGGTTTTTCTTCTTTAATAACCTTAAAAAGGTTTTTATAATTGCTAAAATGCCCAGCCTGCTTTGCAATTATGACTTTAATATCGCCAATATTTTTTTCAGTTTTTATCCCCTTAAGAGAAAAGACAATAACCTCATTGCCCTCTTCAACCATTATTGTTGCTAATTCAAAGAAAAAATTAGCTAGAAAACTTTTGTTGTATGTAAAGCAGAATAGGATTTTCATAGACTCATTTTGCAAATAAACTGTAATTTAAATATTCTAATTTTAGACAAAAATTACTTGCTACAAATAAAGGAGCTTATAATGGATTTAACATCTTCTTGTTTTTTGAATAAATAGTCTTCTGTGTATCTAAGTTTACAACTATTTATAATTTCATTAGCTCCCATTCCAATTTTATAATCGATATGATCAGCTTCAGCATCCATTCCTAAATAGTAATCTTCAAACTTATGCAAGCCACCTATTACATTATCGCTAAATTTTATATGAATATTAGGGACCCTGAAAGCATCTGCAAATATTAATCCGTGCAAGGAAGAGGAAGCGATATACTCACAATTCATAATATCTTTTGCTACTGCTGCAGGTTTTCTTCTCGGATGAATAAATTTTACATTTTCATCAAACTGTAAACCTTTAAAAATAGGCACATCTCTTGAATGAGGGATTATTCCTAATTTATACTTCTTTATACCAGAATTCGAATAGATTTGAGAGGCTAAGATTCCTGGATCGGCGAAAACTACATTTTCTGTAACCCCACATTGCTTAGCACTTAAGGGGCCACGAATGATTTTAACCTTCCAGTTATTCCCCTTTCTATTGTAACGGTCCAAAATAAAGCCGGCGCCTAAAACATACCCCGTAAAATCCCTTAAATAGGTTCCTAATATAGAACCGGTTAATGCTGCTTCACTTTCCTTATAGGTGGGGACAAAAATTAATTGGGCATTAAAAAATCGAATTAGATCCTTGTTGAACATATCTCCAAAATTATTAACGCGTGCATAATGGGAGTAAACAATTTTCCGATTAATTAATTTGGCATAAAAAAGCTCACAACTGTTAATGGTATTTAGATAATATGCAACAATTTCTACATGTAACCTTTTTAAAAATATAATAAACCTATCCATTTATCTTCCTGTTATATTTTCTAAGTGAATCTTAAAAAAACATTTTAAGCTTAAGTTTTGCTCCCATAGTTTTCGGTTAGCAAGCTGTAAATTTATTAATTCTGATTCCGATAAAGCGTTATGAAATTCCATTACTTTCTTGGCAACTTTATTTCGCTCACCATATTCTACCCATACCAGGTGTTTTTTCCAATCAATGAGATCGTCAAGCGGAAGGGAACAATCAGTATCTATAAAAATTGGTATTCGCCCCATCGCCAAAGTTTCATAAAAACGGACTGAAAAATTACCCGCTCCGCGAAAGCATACCACATAGTCTGAGTCGCGAAGATTATTATAAAACTCAAAAGATGTTTTATGCAAATCTTTATTACTTTTAACTCCAGCTCTATACACTTTCCGCAATATAAAATTGGCTTCAACAGCTTTTGATTTCTGTAATGTTTTAAGTATTGACGCTCTTAAAAATGAAGTTGAAAGCACTTGCTGAGCTTCATTGTTTGACAACCCCATATAACTTTTCAAATTACGAAAACCAGTATTAATAATTTCTTTTGCAGCATTTAAAGGTGATGGATTGGCCTGCCCACAAAATCCAATTACAGGTTTTGAAAGATAAGGCCTTAGGATTATTTCTTCTGTATTAAAATACTTCTTTAAAGGATCTTTAATAAAAACAGGCAGCGTATATTCATTTTTACTAAATTTTGATTTATACCCACTGAATCTAAGGACAATTAAATTTTTAAAATAGGGTACTTTGACTCCAAAATCACCATCGTTAAAAGCAATGACTTTTTTATTTAAAGTTGCACAATCTTTCACAAAATTAAGAACAAGGGATAGTTGGTTTGTTTTTAAATAATAGTTCCATGCCATGGTCAAAAGCACCAAATCTGCATTTTCCATAATTTCGGTAAACTCGAAATCCTTTTCGGAAACGCCGTACAATGCTATTCGCTGAGTATCAGAAAATTTATCCCCTTTTATAAATGGTTTTAAAAGAGGAAATACCATACCGCGATGGGCTTTGTTATAGTGCGATTTTGGGTAGTATAGTTTCAATATCTCTTCTGTTGAATTATCATGCTTCTATTTTAACCACAAAGTTCACGAAGTTTTACACAAAGGTCACAGAGAAACTTCTTTGTGCCCTTTGTGCCTCCATGGTGTTCTTTGTGGTTATGATTTCATACTATTTATTTGATTGACTGAATTAAAAGTTTTTTACCCTTTAACTCATAAACTATAAAAATCAAAAAACTCCCTTTGCTGTTGTTCTATATTGAATTCTTCCTTTACCCTTTTTTGGGCATTTTGGGAAATGATTTTCTTTTCTTCTACAGGGAGTGAAATTACCATTTGTATGGTTTTAGCCAAAATATTTGGAGCGTTTTTAGGCACTACCCATCCTGTTGTTCCATCTAGCACATTTTCCGGTAAACCTTCGGCATTACTCACTATACAGAGTTTACCCATCCCCTGCGCCTCCAAAACTGCATTACAAAAGCCTTCCTGTATGCTATATTGAAGATAGATATGGGCAGTTTCCAAGTGCTCTTTTACTTGGGAGGGTGGCAATTTCCCTAAAAATTTTACATTATCATTTAAACCAAGTTGGTAGGCAGCAAAAGCGATCCGCTCATACTCGGGGCCTTCCCCAATGATTTTATATCTGAAATCAATACCTTGTTTTTTTAGGATGGCCAAAGCTTCTATGGTCTGAACAATACCCTTTTTCCAATGAAGACGGCCCGTGGTCATGAATACAACCATAGCTTTTGGGGTGAAATCCTGTTTAGTGGGTTGAAATAATGCTATGTCAATGGCAGGGGTTATTTTTTGAACTGGAATAGTTTTCGGCAGGCCATGCTTCATTGCCAGAAATAAAAGATCATCTGAAATGGTGTGTACTCTATCAACATATCTCCACAACTTATTATAGCAGCCCGGATATTTTACAGGATATACAGCCATATCAAAACCTCGGAAACTTACTGCCATTTGTGCGCCAATAGCCTTGGCCACCGTTTCACTGCCCAAGGCCATGGTGGCAAAGCCAAAATGCAACCAGTCCAGTTTTCCCTTTAACAAATGTGAATTGAGGTATATCTTTTTTAAAATTTGTAGAAAACCACTACCCTCTTTTCTTTCCAGGTTAATATATCGACTAACCGTTGAGAGATGTGGTATTAGCATTCGAAACTCTTTAATAAAATACCATCCTTGCATTAATGGATTACGGCTTACTTTTGGGCCCATTATTACCGGGCAAAGAGCAAACGCATCATTCTTGCCTTGACAATATAAACGTACTTCTATTCCATTTATCTGAAGACCGTTTATCTTGGAATTGAAAAAGGTTTCGGAATAACCTGGGGTAGTTGAGAGCACAAGGCCTATTTGTATCTTATCTTTCAATTGTATGTTTAACTTCCATTTTAATTTTGTTGTAATCCCTTTTTACTTTATATATTTCTTCTAATTGTTCCTTAGATAAGTTATTTCTCCATTTATCTTTTGAAGCTATATTAAATTTTTCTGGATAGAAATTATTTTCAATTTGAAGGAATTCGCTTATTTTTTTTAACCATACGTCTGAATTATCAATAAAATCGTCATAATCAACCGCTAAAATCCTATCAGGATATTTAAGCTGAACCTCTTTAAGTCGATATATGTGCGAAAGCCATCTTAAAGCACATTTTTTTTCCAATGAAAAATTTTTAAACTGTTTTTTATTTTCCTCCGTAATTCCTAAAAATCGATTTGGTTTATCTTGTGGCAATTTTTTATACCAGTTTAAAACATCTCTGTGGTTCAACATACTGTTTACTGTTGGCTCAACATCTCTATAAACTCCTATAAATTGGGAGTTAGGAAAACTCTTTAATAAGTCCTCAACCAGCCAGAGAGAAGGGTGCGATTTTTCAAGAATTTTAGATACATGATTTTTACTCACTTTCTTAAGTCTATAAATGAGTATTCTTTTTAAGATAAAGTTTAAAAAAAAATTGTTGAAATCTTGCGTAGTCGCAATTCTAGTAAATAATGGGAATGTATAGTTATCTTCAATTCTTCCTTGTATAGTAGGATGGCTAGAGATGGTTCTACCAATTAAATGTGTCCCTGAACGTCCGGTTCCTGTTATGAAAATAAAATTTTTCAATGTGCTCATAATTACATTTTTTAATTGAAAAACCTTTTTTAATTAATCTTTAATAATTATTTGTTGAATTGTACGAAGAATTCAATTTTTGATATAATTTTTCATGCTCTAAGATAAACTTTGCATAATTAAAATTATCTTTTAAATACTCGCGAAGTTGATTACCTAATTTTAATCTTTCTTCTACAGAAAGTTTAAGTATTTTGGAAATAGATTTTACTAATTCCTTTTCATTTCCAGCTTCAAACAACAAGTATTTATAATCTTTCAATACATAATTAATCCCAGAAATATTTGAGCCCAAAACAGGTATTCCCATGCTCATCGCTTCAACTAAGGCCATAGGCATACCCTCCTTACGGCCTTCATTTAATGTGGGTATTACGTATAAATCGGATTCAGCAATATAGGGGCGTACATCTGGTTTTTTTCCCAAAAATTTAACTTGGTTTTGCATTTTAAGATTATTGCAGAGCTTGGTTAAATAATGACCATATTCATTAGTATTATCTCCCAAAACAACCAATCTAATGCTTGAGTCATTAAGCCTTTTAACTGCTCTTATAAGAACCTCAATTCCCTTTACGGGTACCAAATTCGCTACTGTAATTATATTGAACACCTCAGCATTATTAGCTTTCTCGGCAAAATGTTTGGAACTGTAAAAATCAGTATCTATCCCAAGTGGAATAAGCATTTGGTTTTTTTTATATGGAAAATAATGATGCATTTCCTCATTAATAGTAATGATAAAATTAGCGAGATAACTTCGAATTTTCCAATGTCTATTCCCCCAGCTCATCGCTTTTTTGGTATAGATCCATTTGGCTCCAGCCAATCTTGTTGCCAAAGCTTCTGTCCAATCACTGCTCCAATGCCAAGAATGGACAATATCATATTTATTTTTTTTAATGAATTTTCTTATGGAATCTATTCGTGGTAATAGCGTATGATAAGGACGATAAGCTGTAGTGGTATCAACAATATGTATTGGCACCCCCAAACTCTCCATTTCCTTAAAAAATGTCCCACGATTGCTTGAACAGGCTAATTCCACCTCATATAGACTTTTATTCAATCCTTTTACCAGATCATATACCACTTTACCGCTACCTGCAGTATCAAAGTTTGGAATGGTATAAAGTATTTTTATTTTATCTCTTTTATCCACTCATCAAAATTGTAAAGGTTCATAAAACTTTTTCTTTTCATAGAATGAAAACTATATTCGTAATATGGATTTTCAATGGGTAAATTTAAATTATTAAACTTCGCATATTTTTTTTTAGAGATAACTCCTACACCCCAATCTGTATCGAAACATATAGAATATAAAAACTGGTGATGACGGAATTTATAAAACGCTTTCCATGTAGTTCCATTCCAAAAATTGCGCGCAGGTGAGTTTAAAAAATCATACGATTCTCTCGCATGAAACTGTGTAGGTGGATTACAATCGTGAAGAACGATAAATCCAGAATCTGATATAAAATCTAATGAATTTAAAATATCTTTTTCTACTTGCCTCGCTAAATGAAGCCCATCAATAAAAATAACATCGAATTTTATATTCACATCTAAACTTGTAGTTCCATCTCTCATTTTTTGAAAAAACTCATCGGAAGTCAATTTATAATCAACTGGGTTCTCTTTAAATTCAATTCCTGGATCCACTGAAAATTTATTTTCACAATTTATTCTATTAAAGTTTTTTTCTGGATTCCGAACACCTATTTCCAAATATTTTTTTGCGGGTGTTAATGATAGAAGATAGTTTATAATCGCAGTACGCCTTGGCACCTTTTTTATCTCAGACTGTGTCTCAGCATTTGTGCTTTTAAAATAAGAATCATTAATTATTCTCTTACCAACTGTATAGGAATTTTTCAGGTTTATTAAAAATTGTTTCAAAGCTTTTACTTTTTAAACTTGTTATATAATCTTCTTTTTACTTTTTGAAAAAATCTTTTATCTCCAAAAAATCGCAAGCTAAGTAATAATCCTTTGGTAAAAAATATACCACTAGAAGTATGTCCCAGCTCCAACAATAATTGAGTTCTATATGCATATTGACAATCTTTCTTTAAAACAATTTCAGGGTATTCATATGCGAAGCTACGCAACAACTCCCTTGTAGCAGCAAACTGATTTTTCTTATTGCTAGTTAAAGATTCGCGTTCACTCCTTCTATCCAAACGAACCAAGACCTCGTGTAATCCATAAATTTTTGACACCAATGAAAACCGCAATATATAAGTCCAATCAACACTAATGCTTGGATAATGTTTGGTAAAATACAAACCGTTGTCAATATGCACGGATTTTCTAAACATTATACAACTGTTAACTACTTTTATTTGATTGCGATAATTTAATAAAAACATTTTCTTTTCCTCGGGGTATTGATTACCTGCCACCAACAAACCAGGAAATTTGGAAGTCACTTTTTTACCATTCCAAAATTCGGCAATTCCAGATACCAAACCAATATCTCTTTTGTAATCGAGTAAGTCAACTTGCAACTGCAAACGGTAAGGGTAATAATAGTCATCCTGTTCTGCTATGGCAATATACTCCCCAGTAGCATTTGACACCAAACGGTTCATTGTTGGGCCTAGCCCAAGGTTAATTTCGTTTTTCAGAATAGTCAATGCCGGAAATATATTGTGGTATTCCTTTAATATATCTTCTGAATTATCATTTGTACCATCAATGCAGGCCACTAATTCAAAATCCTTAAAAGTCTGTGCAGCAAGACTCTCCAAAGTTGCCTTTAAAGTTTCCTCCCCATTGTAAATTGGTAGTATTAAAGATACCTTCATAAACTATTTATTCCGTTGTTTCCACACTGCCAAGGTAAGCAACATACTCAGAGGATGCGAATATTTTACGCTATCTACCGTTTTAAAGTTATTATAAAAATGTGCCAGTAAGGGTTTTGAAATTAAGGGGTGCAAGTTTTCCCCAAAAAGCCAGCGCTGTAATTTTTCATCATTTTCCATCCCCAAAAATTGCAGTTCCCAATTGCGCTGTATATAAGGCTTGCCCATTTTACCTCTCACCTCCCGTTTCAATTTATTGCCGATCCTGTATGGCAGATTATGTGGGGATTTATTCCTTTCGAATGTATATAAATTATAGGGCCTATGATCCTGCCACGTAATCTTTGCCAAAGCCGGATTTTGTAGTTTAATATAGGCTATTTGTAGCTTCCTGTCTGCAAGATATTCCTCTGGAATAGTACAGACAAATTCACACATCCTATCGTCATAATAGGGTAATCTTATAGGGTGTGCGGCCTCAAAGACGGAAAGGTTGACCGAGGTCCACCGTGGGGCCCAATACAAGCTTTTGAAAGCCCGAAATTTGGCACTCGGGTTTTCGATATCAATTTTTTTGAGCAATCCAGCAATTCTTTCGCTTAAATAGCCTTCAAAGTCGCCTTCCAGCTCCCACTCCTGCCACAGGGCAGTGGCGAGTACCATTCCTCCTTTTTTGACAATTTTCTTGATAATAATATCCAACAGATCTTCTTTTCTTGTCCCTTCGGGAGTTCCCCGATCAAACAAGACATCGCCCCAATGCCCTAGGGAAAACACGCCTTCCATTTTTTTGAATTCTTCCAAAACCGCCATTTGCCGGGGATGCATAAATTCGGAATAACATTGGTTGATTGAAGCCAGTTCTTCCAGTTTTGGCCAAAGATATCCTGATTCTATCGTAAAGTCCTTGAAATCAAATCCACATACGTTTGCAATTTTCTTTCCAATTTCACTTTCTAAAAAACCGCCTTTAAAAGAATAGCTATAGGCAGTAACCTCTTTTTTTAGCTTTGTAAGAGCAACGGCTTGTGTTCGGCTATCCAGGCCCCCTGAAAGGGGGAGAATTACCTTATTGTCTTTTACCTGTTCACCAATTATCTGTTCAAAAAGCGAAGTGAATTCTTCCAAAGCAGTTTCAAAGCTGATATCCCTTGGACTGTAATGCCATTGGAACCACGGTTTACTTTCAATTAAAAAACCGTTTTCATCAAGTGTATTTTCGGATGCGGCGGGCAGCACTTTTTTGTTTTTCCAATAGGTATCTGTATCGAGAAAGAAACCTGTGGCAGCAAAGATGCAAATGGCTTTATGATCCAACTCCTGGGGAGCAGCTACCTTTGCAAATTGTTGGTGGGGTGGGATTATTGGGGTTTTGATATCCATTTACGAGGTACGAAGTTGGAAGTACGAAGTTGGAAGTACAATATACGAAGTACGAAGTTGTAAGTATAACGTTCGAAGTTGGAAATACAACCTGCGAAGTATGAAGCTGGAAGTACAACGTACGAAATTGGAAGTATGAAGTAGGGAGTAAGAATTTTTAAATACAACAAACGAAACACAAAGATGGGAGTTTATTTTAAAAATCATAATGAATGTTTCATTTAGCTTTTTGATTCCTACGGGTTGTTTTTATAGATGCCACTACAATTGATAAAATCTCTGTCCCTTCTTTATGCAAACCTGTGATTCCAGGTTTCAAACTTGGATTTATTTCGGATAAAAGTTCTAAAAAATATAAAGTTTCATCTGCTTCTTCTTCAACAATTTTTAATTTATTTAAAAAATCTGCGGTAGATTTTGCTCTTTGCGATGCACGATAATTAGCGCCAATTGAGCTTGAGCATCTAATGAGTTGATTAATATATGCATTATATTCTCTCGTCTTAGGAATTTTTTCACAAAACTTCCACACATCAATTGCATATTGGCGTGTCCTTTTAAGTAAGGAATTTTCCATTGCTATTAGAAAAAGTACTTATGATTTTTAAATATACAAATTAAATAAAAGTTCAATATCCTATCTCGTACTTCAAACTTTTAACTTCGTAATTCATAATACAACGCCTCCATCCCTTTAACCATTTGTTCCTCATTATGCTGTTGCTCCACTTTCTTCCGAGCAGCCAATCGTACTTCTTCAATCTTTTGTAATGGCATATTTACAAAAGCTTCAATTGCTTCTGCCATAGCCTGTGGCTCGCGGGTGGGAACAATCCATCCTTCTTTTTCTGTTGAAATCAAATCCACTACCCCTCCACAATTCGTACTAATAACCGGCAAGCCAATAGCCATAGCCTCCACCACCACATTAGGGATGCCCTCTTCCAAACTGGGCAGCAAAAGCAGGGAAGTTTCCTGCATTAGGCTGAATACTTCCGATTGCGGCTTTCGTCTTTCCAAGTACACATAATTCTTTAACCCAAGATTGTCCACTAAAAACTGTAGCTCCTCATCGCCTGCACCGCCAATAATGGAATATTGGAATGGAACACCTTTCTCCAGCAAAATTTTACAGCTCTGCAAGGCATAATCATAGCCCTTAATCCAATGCGCCCTACCAATAGAGAGTATTTTTAATGGATTGGAACGATTATAGTTTTTTGAAAATGGAATTTCATCCAAATTGAGGCCTGTGTAAATGATATGATCTATCTTCTTTGGAGCGTTCCAAATTCTATTGCCATTGGCTGCAATGGCTTTGGAAACGGAATGAAAGCCAGCTATTTTGGGATACCATTTATTTAAATATTCAAAATTTGCTTCATCAACAAAAGGACGGATGTTGCTATGAAATCCACGTTGGCTCAAAACAACCGGTATTTTTTGTTCCATAAGAACTTCTTCAAACCACGGAATTACGGAGGGCCATTGTAAATGAATAATATCAGGATTTATTCTATGTAGTACTAGGTTTAGATTCTCTTGTTGCAATTCTTGTTTTTTCCCTTTCAATAGTTTTCTAAAAGTGAAAATGATATTCTTCAAATTTCCAGCAAGCAACCGCAACTTTAAAGTTGTAATTACAAAATTGAATTTGATTTGGTTACTTCCCAAGGAGACATAGTGTACCCCAGCAATGGGCGTTGCCAGTTTTTCGTTGAACCCCAAAATAAAAACCTCATGCTTTAAAACCAGTCCCTTTACCAAACGATTGATAAATGGCGTGGTCTTAAAACTACCATCGAAGATTATTATTTTTAAAGATTTAGACATCCCATTTTTCAATTTAGTTTTTTATAAAACCCTTGCACATCCTTTGCTATATTTGACCATTCGAGCTCTAACGCTTTTTTTCGGGAAGTCTTGCCTATTGCTTCCAAACGTGACTCATCTTGTAATAATGCCATAGTTTCATCAATAAATTTCCCAATATTTCCACATTCACATAAAACATTTGCAGTGTCCTTCAAATAAGCGCTATTCCCCCCAACATCACTCGTTATGATCGGCAGCCCACAAGCCATCGCCTCCAGCAGCGAATTGCAGGCGGTACTGTCCAACAAGGGTAAAAAAAGCAAGGAGGCTTCCTGATAAAAATGCCGCAACTGTACGTCCTTTACCTCCGTAAAAATGTGAATACATTTATGGGGAAGTATTTTATGGGCATAGGCCGGATGGATCACTACGTTTACTTTTAAATCCTTTACTTTCTCGGCAAGCGTTGGAACGGTTTTATTAAAAGTGTCAAAATCGCGCAAATGCTGCCCCACGAATAATAAGGTATTCCTTTTCTTATTATAAATATCCGGGACAAAAAATTGTGTATCTACTCCGTGTGGTATATACGCTATATCATCAATCTGCAACCAATCCTTTAAAAAATCCACTTGATTTATACCTACGGCAATGGCAGCATCCAATTTTTGTAAAGCTATCGGATTGGGGATGGTCTGCTTTAAGATTTCTGGCGGTTTGTGAAAGGTGGCACAAAATTTTGTGTTGGGAAAGCTTCTTTTAAAAAAACCCAAATGACGTATATCCCGTTCTCCATTTAAAAAGTGGACTACGTTATTTTGGCCTTTGTTTTCTTTAAGCAGTTGGTATAATTCAATCGCTTTTAAGGTACTTCCTGTAGTATAATTGCCCTTGGCTTGGGTTTGAAATCCTGCAAAAATTTTAGCAAGGCGATATGGAAATTTGGTAGTGCCGTAAATAACATTAGCATCGATATAATCCATCAATCTGCCATAGCCTGAGTTATTGGCATGGTGCGAAGAACGATGGTGGACTAAGTAAACATTCACGACTAAACAAGGGGTTTCTTTAACATAAGCTCCAAGATACGTTTTACATTTTGAACGGGATGTACATGGGTTTCAAAATAGGTTCTTGCATTTTTTGATAGATGTGCTGCTAATTGCTGATCCTTCAAAACCATCTCTATTTTTTTAATAAGCTCATCATCGGTATTAAAATAGAGTAGCTCTTTTCCTTCCACAAGCGGAGCTGGCAATTCTGTGGTAAGTGGTTCAGCGATTATCACCTTCGCTTGTGAAAGATATTCAGCCATTTTCCAAGCTGGCGAATTTGCCAAGCCTCTTGTATAGATTACTATTTTTGCCTTTTTCATAGCATCCAAATATTTTTCTGGAGCAGAAGGAACATTGGTAAGGGCGTCGCTGTAATTATTGTTTGCAACTCTTGAGGGCACAAAACCACCCATAAATGAATCTGGAAAGTGTTGTTTTAATAATTTTATAATATGGTAGCGTTGCTGGTGAATTTGTTTTACATCTTCATCTCTTTCGTGAAGAAAACAACGGGTTTGAAACATAATACTTTCCTCTATGGGGCTTTCGTAACTTTCAAAGCGACCAATGTTACGGGAGGTGTTTATAAATTGCCAATGCTTTTGTTGGGCTTTATAGGTTTTCATTAGTCGTTTTATAAAATACCTATCCCATTTACTATTTAAACGTAGGTTCGTTACGAAAAGACCCAGATAAAATTTAAAACTACCGTGTTTGAATTGAGAATGGTTTCCAAATGTAATTCCCAATTTTTGAATTTTTGCTTTTGAGTCCTTTTGTGCAGTAACCACCAGTTCATTTTCAAAATTTCGTTTAAAATAATAATCACAATTCATTAAAGCGGCCTTCGAAAAATGTTCGGCAAAATCATATAAATCTGTGGCAAAGCTTATTTTTGTGTTTGAAGAACTATCAATCAAAGTGTAGAATGAGGTTTTGGGATGGGGACGGGAGGTTTTTGTAATAGTGCCATGCCTGTCCACAGTCAGAGTTCCTTTATTCTTCTTTAGGTATAGCTGCACCTCAACATTTACAAGCCCCATTTTTTCAAGCTCAAACAGCCCGGTTTGTATATAGGAGGAATGGTTGAGTTCCTGCGGGGTGTGGATGATAACGGTATATTTTGACATTATATCTATTTAAAGAGCAGCTTCAACTGATTCCTGCAATACTTCAAAGGTAGCATGGATGCTGTATTCTTTTAATACTTTCTCACGTGCATTTTTCCCTATTTCCTGAGCACAGGCTGGGTTTTTGAAATAATCTAGAATGGTTTCCGCATACTTCTCGGGAGTTGACAACAACCCATTTTCTAAATGTGTAATGACATCTGCCGGACCTCCAGGACAGTTAATACCGGCAACGGGAGTACCACAGGCCATCGCCTCTATCATAACCATTCCAAATGTTTCTTTATCACTTGGGAGGGTAAAAAGGTCGGCTTCTTGAAAATAGTTGGGTAGTTCGGCATGTTCTTTATGTCCTAGAAATTTTATATTTTTTTGCAAACCCTTATCAACCACCATCGCTTTTAAAGAAGATAAATAAGCTTCTGAGCTTACCGGACCTATAATGTTCAAAGTTGCATTCGGAAAGCCATTTCCTTTAAGTTTATGAATTGCTTCAATAGCCAAATGGATTCGCTTCCACTCCACTATTCTTCCCACATATAATAAGTTGGGCTCTGTGGGTTTTTTAACCATAGGTTTAAAAATGTCGCAATCTACACCTAAGGGAAATACCCGAATATCCAAACCTTTAAACATGTCCATTTTTTCCATGTCCTTTTTTTGCATTTGGGTATGAACTAAAATATGGTTTGCATTTCTGTAATATTCTCTATTTCTATCATTTTCCGTATAGTGTTGCCCACCAAGCATTGCTATATAACTCTTACCTTTTTCCAGAATAATTTTCGACAATTCATACGAAAATGGACTGGAATGACCAGACATATTGATAATGGTAACATCTGGGGTGTTTTTTATATATTCCTTCAGGCATTTTTTTGAGACCTGCTTTTTCCACTTTTTATGGTCGCCGTTCCATTTAAAGTCAACAGGATAAAAAACGTACTGAATTTTATTAAAAATAAAAAAGTACTGTTTACATTTTGAAGTGAAATATTCTATACTACATTCCTGTCCAGTTTTGGCAACTAGCAGTTCCATGGCTTTTAAATGGGGTTGGCTGTGGTAGGTGGCTACACTTTTTTCAACAACACCCGCAGCTTGGGGGGTAAATGGATGGATAAGGGATATAATTCTCAAAATTAAACTAATCTTATAGGGTTTATTATTTTCTCCTTTTTATATTTATTAAGTTTTCGAATAAGTTTTACTCGTAAGGCTGAAGGTTCTTTAAAATTAATTTTATCGCTATAGTTATTCAACTGGTTATTTTTAAGCACAAAATTTTCATACAACTTAATATCGTTTTTATTATTCTCTTCAACCTTTAACTTTTGACTTTCAGATAAATCTGAATATTTTAGATAATTTGTGTTATGTTTTCTTTGATTTTTTTGTTCTGATTTTCCGATAAGCTTTATATTTAAAACATCTTGAAGATAATTTAAGGATTTATTATATTCATTGGTATTTCCAATAAAATGAAAATAAGCAAGTAGCAATTCAGCGTTTTTATAATCATTTTCACCAGCTATCTTTTTGGTTATAAAATCATAGTAAAATTCATTTTTAAAAAATTCGTCTATTGAGTGTACCCATCCAGTATCTTTTAAATGATTGTATTGTGAAATATAACGGGCTATTGGTTCTCTTAAAAAAGTAATTCGTTTTGCTTTTGGCAGAAACTCAAGATAAGGTCTTACACTATGGCCACCAATACCGGAAGGATAGAATCGGAGTATTTTTTTAAATTGAACATCAGTTAAGTCATTCCGCTTTTCATTACCCCCATATTTATTTTTTGTAATATGTATATAACGTGGATAGGTTAAGGAAAGAATCTCGTTAAAAGAAGTCCCTGCGCATTTTTCTATATGGGTGAACAAAAACATTCTAAACCTTCTTAATTTTTCGTTTTATACGTTTCCAAATACTTTTAACTTTCTTTTTCCTTATTCGTCTAAACTCTCTTATATGGTACCCATCAAGCAAATTTTTGAAACCATTCAACATTTTGGAAACATTTGAATGCGGCTGATAGTGCATCCCAGTATAACTTATATAAAATTGTTGCGGCTCGTCCTGATATTTTATATCGCTAAATGTCATCGTCCGCTTCCAATTGATAAAATGCAAATACATTACTTCATTAAAAGGCTTTCCGTTTTTAAGCTCCAGCATCTTGCCGTCCTTCCAAAGCCATTTGTCCAGATAGTATTCCTGATGGGAGTCGCGGCCGTTTTCCTGGTTGCAGAGAATGGTTGTCCAAAATACTTTTGGGGCATCGGTATTTCCAAGTTGGGATTGCAAGTGTTTGGTATAAACCTGCTCTTCTGCCCACATATATCTTTCTTGCCGTATTAAGTAATCGTATTCAGGTATTGTTTTGTAATAGTTGTTCAACTTGTCATTATTTCGAAAAATAGTAAAATGTCCAGAAAGTTTTTTTTTTCTACTAGATATAATATCATAGTGGGAAAGCATTTCATCTGTAATAAATTTTCGAATATCGCCCCAGACAATATCCACATCGCAAAAGCCCCAAAAATCATAATCTCTAATATATTCCTGAAAAATTTTACCATAGGCGGGACGAATATCGCACAGTTTACGTGGCGTCAATGGCACTTCTGTTTCTAAAACAGCATTTATTTTTAAATTTAGTTCATCAAGATTGGTTGGAATAAATTGGACATTTGATGGATGTTCGACCGGTATTTCACAATCTGTTATAAACAACCAATTGATTGTAGGGTTCTTGGCAATGGAAACTAAGTATGCATCAAACCAAAAAGGCCATTTGCCAATATATGGTACTATTAATACAATACTATTCATTTAAAAGCATTTGGAGTTACTAATGAATCCTTAAAAGCTACCATTACTTTCTTAACATATAAAAAGCCAAACTTTTTTTTCTTGAAAATCGTATTGAGGATTTTCGTGAAGGCTTTAGAATATTCCTTTCTTCGTAATAGCACCAACTCATTATAGCTGTGCCAAGACCCATGCCATAAATGGACACCATAGGAGTTTTTGGTTAGATATTTTTTGTAGTTGTGAATATCAAAAAGTTTGTTATAAGGTAAACAATAAAAATAATCGGGCGCATAGATTACGATGTCTTTCAAGACAATGGTTTCTTTAAACTTTCTTTCCAATTTATACTTTTTTAAAAATATTATTGAAACTATCGTGGGTATTGGTAAAAGTGCGGCATCTTCTTTTCTATAAGTTTCCAAACACAAACCTATAAACCCGTTATTTGGCATTGCTCCAAATATAGATGCATTAATGCTTTTAGGGTGTTCTGCAACAAAAAAACATTCGTTATTCAAAAAATCGTCCAACGATTTCAACAACAGCATATCGGTATCCATATAAATACCACCATGATCACAGACAGCTTTTAATCTTACATAGTCAGATACAAAGGCCCATTTTTTTTGGGAATATGCCGTTTTAATGAATTCACAATCAAAAGTGGTATTGTTTTCATTCCAGAACATAAATTCATATTCTGGAAGAAGTTGTTTCCAACTATTCACGCAATAGCGTAATATTTTCGGCATTGGGTTACCTCCAAACCAGCAATAATGTATTATTTTGGGTATTGCCATTAGAGCTTAATTCTTTTTAAATCAATTCCAACAATATCCAAACCTTGAAGAAACACGTAATATCTATTATTCTTCAGTTTTCTTTTCATTTTTTTCTTTTCCTCTGGGTTTAGATTAACATATTCGGCCTTGACCATTTTTGGCCTATCAATTGAAAAATCAAACATATCCACTACCTGGTAGTCATATCCTTCCGTGTCCACTTGAAAATAATCAAATTTGGATATATTACATTCATTAACAATATCCATTAACGGTTCCGCCGCAACTTTTTCTTCTAAAATATGCTCTTTTTTTATGTAGTCGAATTTGGTTAAATGCCCAAGGTTAAAAGAAGCAATCCCTTTTACCCAATCTGGATATAAATCAATATGATTTCTATCTATTTTATAAATTACCGCACTTCCTTTCTTTCTATTTACGGCTTTATTTATTTTTATGATTGTAGGTTGGGATTTATAATTTTCACAAAGCTCATTATAATACTCTTTTATTGGCTCAATTGCAATACCAGAAATATTTCGCTTTATCACAAAACCGTATAAAAAATCAAAACTTCTACCATCATTGGCTCCTACTTGTAAAAAACTAAAATCGCTGTTCTCCGGAAAATTTTTTTCAAGAATTCTTCGTGTAGAATATAGCTTTTTGCGATAATATTTTCCACGTCCCAAGCTTTTTGAAACAATAGCTAAAATTATATATATATAATTTTTGATAACCATATTAAATTAGATTTGTCATAAATATTCATCTTTCAGCTACACAAATTTTTAGTTTTTTGGCTTTATAACATCGAATCCAGATTTAGTAATATAATTATAGATAATAAATGCCATAAATATTGGTATTGATTTATGATGCGCTTTTCTAAAGAAATCGAAATGTTTTAAAATCATTTTTAAATCCCTGCGTTTTGCCAAGTTTCTATAGGTTTTGCGGGCTTGATATTCTGCCCGTTCCAAAATTAAAGAATTGGACGTATGTACTTTTTGCAATTTTTTTGAAAGATATATCAATGATTCTGTTTGTTTAGGAGATATGGAAATAGAGTCTGTTGAAATACGATAACAAGTTAGCGCAACATCCAAAAAACAATAGGTAAGTTTTTGTTGAAATATCCTTCCAAAAAATTCAAATTCCTCCCCTTTCCATAAATGCTCATCAAACCGCTCCTCATTTATAATTGCTCTTTTAAGCATCACATCATTGGTAATTACCGGTTTTTTCCCAAGGATAAAATCAATATAAAATTCCGCTGATGTAAAACATTCCGTATTTATAATTTGGGGAGCTTGGAAAATATCACTTTCCGAATGGTCGTCAATAATAACTTCTGCTTCTTTCTTTAAAGCACACTCCAGTTTTACTTTAAGCTTTTCAGGATGCATCAAATCATCACTATCAAACCACTGTATATAACCTCCTTTACTATGTTCATACCCATAGTTTCTACACGCACTGGGGCCTTTTGGCATACTAGCCGGTCTATGGATATATTGAAATCTTGGGTCACGTTGTAAAAAGCTATTTACAAGTCTTGCGGTTCCGTCTGTACTTCCATCATCTACAACAATGCATTCCCATAACCGATAGGTTTGGTTTTCAATGGATTTTAGGGTAGCATCGAGCACATGGGCCCTATTATAGGTTGGGATTATTACAGATATAAGGGAATTGGATTCCATATTAATTAATAGCGGTTATGCCCTCTTTTTCATTTGCTTTTGCTAGTACCCTCCTAAAATAATATCCTTTGCCAAAATTTCTATTAAAAAATTTCATGCAAAGAAAACTGATACCGGGCCAGGCTCCAAACTCCTTAAAAATAGCCTTTGTCAACGCAGCTGTGTATGGAAATTCTGATTTTGGGCATTTATAACGTATCTCAACACAGCGCATTAGGAGTCCTTTTCTTATTTGTGAACTTGCTTCCTTTTTTATATCCTCATACGTTAGCCAACAGGAGGTATAGGCACTTACCATCACGGAATCCCTACTAGGTAGGGTAGCTCGGATGGAACCTTCATGAACCCTTCTAAGCGTTAGGTATTCCTCAAGAAATACTGCATTAACGGATTTTAAAACCAATTTTGAAAAATAATTGAATTCTTGTCCAGAACGTAATAATTCATTGAAGTGGATAGATTTCGCAAGTTTGCTTTCAATACAAGTATCATAAGTAAGCCAGCTTTGCTGTTGCATTATAAAACGCTCGGCAGTTATTCCGTTTCTTATATCTTCATACATACGCTCTGCCCATGGATCTAAGGAATCAAAAAACTTTGTTTTCGCAATTACATAATCGCAGGTTGAATTAAGTAGGGCATTTATCTTTACAGTCAGGTGGTTTGGAGTCATTAGATCGTCACTGTCAAAAAAAACAATGTAATCACCTTCAGCCTTTTTTAGTCCAAAATTGCGCGCCCCATTTCCTCCGGGAAGATGTTCTGCTGGACGGGGATAGTATCTAAAGCGATTATCTCCATCAGAATAATCTTCAATTACATTTTCAGTATTATCAGTAGAACCATCATCAACTATAACACACTCCCAATTTTGATACGTCTGTGCCAAAATGGAATCCAACGTTTCTCCAATTAGATGGGTGCGGTTGAAAGTTGGGATTATTATGGAAACTAATGGGGTATCTCTAGGCACGGGACTGGTTATTTGGTCTCAAAAATAGGGAAAAGAATTGGGTTGTCAGTTCTCGGTTCTCGGTTGTCAGTTGTGGGTTGTCAGTTGTCGGTTGTCGGTTATCTGTTGTGGGTTGTGGTTTGTTTGTTGTGGGGTGATGGATACTAATTTTAGTTAACGAGTGGCAAACAGCTGTTTTATTTATCTTAAAGAAAGGTTTTGGGTTGACCAAGAGCAATTGTACTGAGGTGTGAAATTTATTGATAATTCTAAAGGTGGAGCTGATTGGAAAGGAAGCTAAAGTGGTATAGAGTGGTAAAAAAAGAGTAGAAAATTGAAAGGATGAGTTTTTGGAGACTTGTTGGGTTAAGAAGCTTTTTGGGTTTTTTGGACAGCTCTATTAATTTCATTGAGCACCTCTTCATATTCCAAACCCATGTATTCGGAGAATTCCCGAATGGTAACGGGTTTCTTTTTGTCTTTTCCCAATTCTTTTTTTATGTCCCTAATGATTTTACGGGCATAACCTGCGCTAACCGCCATTAATGCCTGTATATCCTGTGTTTGAATGATTAATCGTTTCATGGTTTTGCCATCTAAATTTTACCTGACGGTGCTTAACCCGCTGCGGGCAAACACCTAAACTGTGTACTTTTTTCATAATTTAAAGATTAAAAGATTAATATTTATGGTTAAATGCTCTACTTGAACATCTTTGACAATTTAACATGGTTTTTTTAATTACAAAATAAAAGTTAATCCCAGTTATTAACATTTTACCTTAATAAACCACTCCAAAAAAAGTACGTAGCAAACATACTACAGTAGGTTTACAATAGTTGTGACAAGTATTTTTTTGCTTTGGTTTGCTTTAGTTTACTCTGTTTTTGGTAGAGGTTCTCGATACTATTTATAAAACCTAATCGGTTTTTTTAAACAACTCGAACTGACAATTATATTCATACACTATCCATACAGTATCCATATACCATCCATACATCATCTATACAGTATCCATCTTTTAAATAGGCGGTTTAAATGGCTTTAAATGTACTTAAACGGAGGTATTTGTGCTTGACTGTATTTAAATGTACTTGAACAACTTTTAATGTTCTGCATTCGTGTTTTTTATATTGTATTGGATTGGAACAAACTTAAACGGAGCCTAATGTTTGCAAGCACTTACAAAGGGTTGTAGGTTTGCTTAACCGTTCTTTGAAAAGCGATTGGATGAAAATATTGTAAGTAGGAGCTCATGCTTACGCGCGCCGATTTTGATTGCTTTTTAAGACGGTTATTAATATTGTATAACGATGCCCGAAGGCATCTTAAATTGTAAAATTATGGCAAGAGTAAAAAGCCTTATTAAAGTAGAAGGCACCTTAGATGATATCACCTACTACAAAAGTCAGGACGGCTTTATGGCACGCAAGAAAGGCGGCGTGAGTAAAAACCGTATAGCTAAAGATC
>Ga0209344_10001193_pt1 | contig 35617 bp, 28 predicted proteins | sample Cruoilmetagenom6_FD_187293 | JGI IMG/M metagenome (GOLD analysis project Ga0209344, IMG submission 187293) | Oil polluted marine microbial communities from Coal Oil Point, Santa Barbara, California, USA - Santa Barbara Oil Seep Sample 6 (SPAdes)... | ecosystem: Environmental > Aquatic > Marine...
CGCCTTGCGATACTTCTCTGCAAGGTTATCAATCGCTTCAATCGCAGAGTGATCAACTACACGCGAGTTTCTGAACTCAATCACAACATCGTCCGGATCGTTCGCAGGATCAAAGAACTCACGAAACTCGTTGATACATCCGAAGAACAACGGCCCATTCAGTTCGTACACGCGTGATCCGTCCGGATCATCACGCTTGATCACATGAATATGACGAGCATGTTCCCATGCGAAGATCAGCACTGAAACAATCACGCCAACAATGACCGCGATCGCGAGATCCGTCATCACCGTCACGGCGGATACCAAAATCAACACGAACGCATCTTTCAATGGAATCTTCTTGAGAATCCGGAAACTTGACCATTCGAATGTTGCGATAACGACCATGAACATCACACCGACGAGCGCCGCCATTGGGATCTTTTCAATCATCCCTGATCCAAAGAGGATGAACCCAAGCAAGAACAACGCAGCACTAATCCCTGACAGTCTTCCTCGGCCGCCGGAGTTAATGTTGATCATGCTCTGTCCGATCATCGCACAACCACCCATGCCGCCGAACAAGCCACAGACGGAGTTTGCGATTCCTTGACCGACACATTCACGATTTCCTCGACCGCGAGTATCCGTCATCTCATCGATAAGCGTCAGTGTCAGGAGTGATTCAATCAAGCCAACCGCCGCAAGGATGACAGCGTAAGGCAGTATGATTCTGAGTGTGTGAAAATTCATCAGCTCAGATTCGATAGGCACAAAGCTTGGGAACCCGCCTTTGATCGATGCGATATCACCAACTGTTTTCGTATCAATTCCGAATCCAATCACTAGCACAGAGACAACAAGAATCCCTGCAAGCGCTGAAGGAAATGCCCTCGTTACCTTTGGAAGGAAATGCATGATTGCCATCGTCAGCAAAATGAATCCACAGAATACCAACATAGGCGTTCCGCTCATCCAAACTTTATCCGCAGACGCTGCAGTCATGCTCTGTCCGTTTGTGATCGACATGAACTGTCCAACAGGAGAACCTGTAATCCATTGAGTATCTGGAGCAGCAACTTTGAACTGCGAGAGCTGTGCCAAGAAGATCACGATCGCGAGTCCATTCACAAACCCAAGCATCACCGGATGAGGAACAATGCGAATGAACTTACCAAGATGCATGACCCCGACAGAAATCTGAATCAATCCAGTTAAGACAATGGCTGCAAACAAGTACTCCACGCCGTGCTCTGCGACCAAATGAACCATCACAACAGCCATCGCGCCTGTTGCACCTGAGATCATTCCTGGACGACCGCCGAAGAGCGACGCGAGCAATCCAACCATGAACGCGGCATAGAGCCCGACAAGCGGATTCACTCCTGCGATGATTGCGAACGCAACCGCTTCGGGTACCAACGCAAGGGCAACAGTGAGTCCTGAGAGGACTTCTGTTTTAATACCATTACCAAAGAAACCACTAGCTGAGAACGCGCTCACACCAGCAGGCGTAGCGACTTTCGATTCCATTCGATCCATAAGTCATCATTTCCAAATGAGTTGTGTAAGAGATGAGCAAGAAGTGTCAATGGACACAAAGCTCGATCCAATCGAGCCACGATGGTAGCCTCAACAGACGGGCATGTTTCCAGAGATTCAGAGCAATATCTGTGGATCATCATTCGAATCGAGAAAACACGCTTACTGCTCTATCTTCTAGGATTTCTAGGCGTGCCCTTCATATTTGGAGCACGAGTTGAACCTGAGCTTCCTGCGTCGCCATCGACAACGCGTGGACCACTGATATTCGCTGGTTTCACATCAACCGCTACAGGATCAGTATCCGAGTCATCATCTCGATCATTCATATGAGCTCGATGATCTGATTCCTCACTTCGGTGATGTGTCTGTTGAGACTCTTGGATGACGGCTTCCCGTTCTTCCGAGTTCATTTCCGCCATATCAACGCGAGCGAACAAAAGGCGCCCTGCCGCTGTTTGCATCGAGCTAGTGATCACGAGATCTCTCGTCTGTCCTATATAAGGATACCCATCTTCAGCTACGACCATTGTGCCGTCAGGTAAGTACCCCACGGCTTGCCCGTGTTGCTCACCTGGCTTAATCAGCTCGACTGTGATCATCTTACCTGGAATAACGACTGGCTTGAGCGCATTTGCAAGATCATTGATGTTGAGCGTCGGTATCTTCTGTATCGTCGCGATGCGAGCAAGAGCAACATCGAGTGTGACCAACATCGCAGGCATTCTGCTCGATAGATCAACAAGAGCTAAATCAACGGCCTTTTTCTGCGCAGGCGTGGAATCAATCATGACATCGACAGTGCCCATTCGTTGGAGCTTCGTCACAATGTCCATGCCACGATGCCCCTTGTTACGTTTCATTCGATCTCTCGAATCTGCAAGCAACTGGAGTTCTTGGATCACAAACTCTGGGATCACAACAGTCTGTTGGATCAATCCTGACGCTGCAATATCAGCAATTCTTGCGTCGATCAGTGCTGAAGTATCCAACAGCAAAGGTAACGGCCCACGAATCTGCTTTGCAAACTCAACATATGGAATCACAAGACGAAACTCGTCTTGTGTCTGAATGACCATCGTTATTCCGAGGAAACCGAACGAGACTCCTAGAAGGACCTTAATCGCGGAAATAAAGACTCCGGACTCGAAGTTCCATGTTTGGACAACCAGGTCAATAATTTGCGAGAATACCCAAGCTGTCATCAATCCGGCCATGAGCCCGAAGACAACTCCTGAGATCATCGATATTTTTTTACGAGGAGTCAGCAGATCAACTGCGAGAAATACGCCTGCAAGACCCAATGCAGTAACAACAGGGACCCACCAGTTTGTCGCGAATCCAACCTCTAGGGTGCTTGCCTTCTGGTTAATGCTCCAAACATAGAGGAGCATCACAACCAACATCAGGACGACAAAGCCAACCCGAATGAGCCGAACAAGCATTTTTTTATCTTGATTTTCGTAAGCTCTCATACTTTGTGCCTCTTTTGACTCAAAGATCACTCGTAGAACCCTCTAATAGGGCATAGTTCACACTGCATCCAGTGTATCCCAAATGATTGATCGATACACGAAAAATTCTCCAACCTAAGCCATGTCCTCGAAACACAAGCAAAAGTCTGATTCAGTCTCTCATTCTATGGATTTTCTCCAGGATCGCTTTATCAATCGCGACCTTTCTTGGCTCGAGTTTAATCGCAGAGTTTTAGCTCAAGCTCTATTTGAAACAACGCCCTTGCTTGAGCGCATTAAATTCCTATCTATCTTTGCATCCAATCTCGATGAGTTTTTCATGAAACGAATCGGATTGCTAATGTCTCGACATACTCAACATGTTCCCCATTCTCCTAATCGTCCAGACGAGATGCCGCCGCTTGAGACGCTCAATGCCTGTTATCGCGTGATACGAGAGATGGAAACCCAACTCGCAACTTGCTTTGAATCGAGCTTACTCCCATCACTCGCCGATGAAGGGATTGAGATTACGACCTATCAAGATCTATCTAAGAAGACAAAGAAATCCGTTGACCGATGGTTTCACGCTGAAGTCTTCCCCATACTGACGCCGCTTGCAGTTGACCCGGGGCACCGATTCCCGTTTATATCAAACCTATCTGAGAACCTTGGACTCATCGTTGAACCTCGCGATCCTTCACATCCAAGTTCACAGTCAGACGAGACTCGATTCGCTCGTGTTAAAATTCCTGATGTGCTCCCCCACTTCATCAGGGTGGACACGATTCAACTCGATCATTCAGTAACGCGCAATTCCAACGATAGCGGTACTGCTCCATCTCCTCAATCCCCTGGGGTCTATGTCCCGTTGATCGAGATCATCATCAATAACCTCGATGACCTATTTCCCGGGATGCGGATTGTTGATATTTTGCCCTTCAGACTCACTCGAAATGCTGCCGTAGAACTCGACGATGAGGATGTTGAAGACCTACTCGAGCATGTTGAAGAAGAGCTTCGCATGCGTCGCTTTGCAAACTCAGTGCGGCTACAAACACCACCTAATCCTTCCAAACGAATTCTACAATTCCTGCTCAATGAGTTGAACTTATCAGAGCGTGACCATTTCTCACGCACTGGTCCGATGGCCTGCACTGACCTTACCGAAATTGCTGCGATTAATCGGCCCGATCTGCAATCGCCCCCTTGGAAGCCTGTCCGTCCTCCATCGCTCGCAGATTCAGAATCAGATATCTTCGCTATCATCCGCAAGCGCGATGTGCTTGTACATCATCCATACGAGTCGTTCACTGACTCAGTAGAACGATTCATTCACACTGCAGCGAATGACCCTGATGTCCTCGCGATCAAACTCACTCTTTATCGCACGAGCCGTGACTCGCCCTTTGTTGACTCATTAATTCAAGCAGCAGAAGACGGGAAGCAGGTCGCTTGCTTAGTAGAACTGCGTGCTCGATTCGACGAAGAGAAGAATGTAACCTTTGCTCGACAACTCGAAGCCGCTGGAGTTCATGTGGCGTATGGTGTGCTCGGACTCAAGACGCACTCAAAGTGTTCACTTGTTGTTCGTCGTGAAAAAATCAACGGCAACTGGGGACTCCGCTCATACGCGCATCTTGGAACAGGAAACTACCACCCTAAGACCGCACAGCTTTATACCGATGTTGGTTTATTGACGGCTGACGAAAACATCACTGCAGATGTTGTCCGTTTGTTCAACATGATAACTGGACTCAGTGTGGGACAGACGTACAGCCGACTACTGGTTGCGCCAGATCACATGCGAATCGGGTTCAGAGAACTTATCGAAAACGAGATCCGAAATGCGAAGGCCGGCAAACCCGCACATATCTTCGCTAAAATGAATGCGATGGAGGATCGTCAACTTACCGAAGTTCTCTATGAAGCATCCAACGCAGGCGTGAAAATCGATCTCGTTGTTCGTGGATTCTGCTGTCTACGTCCAGGGATCAAAGGTTTGAGTGAGAACATCACTGTTCGCTCAGTCATTGGTCGATTCCTTGAGCATTCACGGATTTACGCATTTGCCAATGGTTCAAGCACGATATCTGAATACCAGCACTACATTAACTCTGCAGATTGGATGTATCGAAACTTGTCGAGTCGAGTCGAAGCTGCTTGCCCGATTCTTGATCCAGAAGCTCGCAAGCGACTCTCAGAAATCATCTCGATCCTGCTCAATGATCGTCAAAATGCTTGGATCCTCAATACCGACGGCTCATATACCCATCTTAAACCCGTTTCATCCGATTTACAGAACCCCGAAAATCAAGGCACATTTGCAGCTCTCATGAAGCAAGCGATAAGAAATACAACCTTGCACAGCTCTTGAACTTGGATTGCATTTCGAATCTTGTTCAAAAAGTAAAACCTTAATCAATTTAGGCGGTACGATTCCCCATGCGCTCTCGTGTTGTAATTACTGGTCTTGGTCCTGTCTGTTCAGCAGGTGTCGGAATTGACGCCCTATGGCAAGCTCTCCAAGAAGGACAATCTTCAATCTCTCCAATTCAGAACTTTGACGCTTCAGGCTTTCGTCCAAAGCTTGCAGGTGAAGTTCGCGATGTCAAAATCCGCGACTATGTACCCAAATCCTATCGCAAAGCAACCAAGGTGATGGCTCGAGATACCGAGCTTGCTGTGATCGCCGCAAAGGTTGCAGCAAACGATGCAGGGCTCACAACCAGAGGTTCAGAAGAATCCGATGTAGGATTTGAAATAGATCCACATCGGACTGGGTGCCAAATCGGCGCAGGATTGATCGCTGCGGACACTGAAGAACTCGCGAGAGCTGTCGTCAGTGCTGAAGACGAGCAAGGTTTATTCTCCATGGAAAAATGGGGCACCGAATCTCACGGCGATTCAGCGATGAATAATCTCCCTCCGCTCTGGCTACTCAAATATCTCCCGAATATGCTCGCGTGTCATGTAACGATTATCCATGGCCTCGAAGGTCCATCCAACACAATCATGGGCGCAGAAGCGAGTGCGATTCTCTCAATCGGAGAAAGCGCACGCGTCATTGAACGAGGAAGCGCGGATATGTGCTTTAGCGGCGGCGCTGAATCTCGCATCAACCCACTCGGGCTCCTCCGCTGGGACTACAGCGGAAGACTCGCAGATACCAAAGACGAAACAGATTCATCGAAGATCACAAAACCATTCTGCGATGATTCAATCGGTGGCATAATCGGTGAAGCAGGCGGAATGTTGGTCCTTGAGTGTGAAGATCATGCTCAAAATCGCATCGCAAAAACATATGCAACAATCGCAGGTTTTGGCTCCGCACAGTCCACATCACCCATCTTTGCAAAGTTACAAAATAAAAATACAGAAGATAAAATTGATCGCGGGCTCGAAGCCGCCATCGAAGCGGCGCTTCGTGATGCAGGAACTGCTCCTGAAGAGATCGATGTGATTATTCCATTGGGAATTGGAGTCCTTGAGCTCGATCAACTAGAAATTGGAGCACTGTCGTCTGTATTCACTGATCGAATCAACGATATCCCCCTTGTTCTACCGACTCATTTGATAGGAAACACGATGGCCGCTCACGGCGGAATCATGACTGCTCTCGGAGCAAAGTGTCTTTATAAACAGTGTCTGCCTAAATATTTCACTCTCAATCAAGATAAAAAATCTACTACACAACATCCTACCCAGGATATTCCTATTGAAAATGTGTTGGTTTGCACCAGTTCTTTGGGTGGCCAAGCAGGGGCATTAGTTTTGAAAAGGTAAGCATCAAATTCTCAATGATCCCATGTAGGCAAGATATACCTACTAGTAGACAATACAATACTTTGCTGATTTGACTCATTATTTTTATTTGGAGACTCTTTAATATGCAACGCAACAATCAATCCTCTCGAGGTCGACACTCAACTCCGCTTTCTGACCTTGATCCTGCACTCACGGAAATCAGCCGAAAAGTCATCGGATGTGCAATCGAAACTCATAAAGAACTCGGACCTGGGTACCCAATCGACATCTACAGAAAAGCGCTTCTCTACGAACTCAAGCACGAAGAAGTCTCATTCGAAGAAAACAAAGAATACGAAGTCGAGTTTGATGGCGAAGTCATCGGATCCGTCTTTGCAGATATCTACGCTGGAGATCGCTTCCTTGTAAAGATAATGGCTGAAAGCTACGAAGTTGGCGGCAAAGAACGCAATGAACTTCGTGCAACTCTTCGCGCAGCAGATTTGGAACTCGGACTCATCATCAACTTCGGACAACGCAGACTTAAAGATGGCCTCGTTCGCGTGCTCAACCCTGATGCTCTGCGTACCGATGATCAAAGTGAGTATGAAGACGAAGAAGACGCAGAGTACGCAGAAGCTGCTGAGGAATAATTTCTCTCTATCAATCATTCGCTAAGAAGCTCTACGAATACTCATCGAGGATTAACAATATGGTCGCAGCACATTCAGACGTTTCGTCATCGGATGCTCATCGTGTGGTTATCACCGGAATGGGTTGGGTGACGCCCCTTGGCGCAGATATCGACTCTACTTGGAGCAAACTCATCGCAACACAGAGTGCGATCGGTCCAGTTACAAGATTTGACGCTTCGACTTGTTCGACAAACTTCGCTGCTGAAGTGAAGAACTTTGATCTCAACGAGTTTCTCGCAGATGAATCAGGGCTTCATGCAAACGCTGGAGTTGGGACTCAGTTTGCACTAGCAGCGACCATTTCCGCATGGAAAATGGCCGGACTTGATACCAAAACCCCAGATCTCAAGCGGACTGGTATCTATCTAGGAGCAGGAGAAGGCGGACTCGATTATCCTCCATACATGGCCGCCAACATTGCAGGATGGGATCACGAAGCTCGCAAACTCAACAGCGTAGATTGGATTAAAAAAGCTTACGAAGGTATGAGACCAATCGCGGAGATAGAACAAGAACCTCAGCTTGCATCGAGTCACATCTCTGCAGAACTTGGGACAATGGGGCCAACACTCAACTGCATGACAGCATGTGCAGCTTCGACCCAAGCAATCGGAGAAGCATTCGAGATCATCCGTAGAGGCGATGCAGATGTCATGATCGCAGGCGGTTGTCATTCAATGATCCATCCACTCGGAATGACTGGGTTCATGCGCCTTACTGCGATGTCTACTCGAAGAGATGATCCTCAAACTGCATCTCGTCCATTCGATAACTCACGAGATGGATTCGTGATGGGCGAAGGCGCCGGGATTATTATCCTTGAATCACTCCAGTCCGCCAAAGCTCGAGGCGCAACGATCCTTGCTGAAGTCGCAGGGTTTGGATCTACCGCAGATGCCTATCGTATTACTGACATTCATCCAGATGGTAAAGGCGGCGCAGGTGCGATGTCCGCAGCCCTCAAGCAAGCTGGAATTGATCCATCATCAACAGATTCCGATGGGCGCCCGATGGTTCATTACATCTCTGCACATGGAACTGGAACACAAGAAAACGACAAGACCGAATCCAACGGCGTCCGATCTGTGTTTGGAGATCTCGCCCCTAAAGTTCCATTCTCATCTATCAAGTCCATGATGGGACATCTCATCCAAGCCGCTGGCGCTGTTGAGTTGATCACTTGCATCCAAGCGATCCAAACTGGGATCATCCCCCCTACTGCGAACCTCAACGATCTTGATCCTGCATGCGGACTTGATCATGTTCCCAACATTCCTCGCGATATGAATGACTCAGGTGGAGTCGATGTCTGTCTTTCAAACTCATTTGGGTTTGGTGGCCAAAACGACACGATCTGCATCCGCAAGTTCGTAGACTAATCTATATCCCGAATAGCTCTATCTCATCCAAAAGCCCATCGGTCCTCGATTTTCACTAGATCAACCTAATTCGGACGATCTATGAGTCATGTCCAAACTTGCCATGATTCAGGGAACAGTTACAGGCTTTGCAATCATTGCAGCTGTCGGGGTTGTGTCGATGGTTGGGCTCCGCTTTGCCAAAGCAGACGCCGCAAACCAAGTCTATCAATCTCGTTTGCGTGATCTGTCTACAGAATACGAATCACTCCGAACTCATTACAACCAAGCAGTGCGACAAACCGCAATCACAGAGCTCGTCGTAAAAGATCGAACGATCACAGTCCAAGTCCGCACGATCGAAGGAACTGCAGAAACGATTCAAACCAACTGCAACGCGGACAAGGAGATCTATGTCGATTTCGCACTGATTGAAGGCCGGCTCTGGATCCGGCGCGTCTTTGACGCGGATACCCCCCCATCTCAGGCAACCTTGATCAATCCGAAACTTGCAAACGTGGATTGGAACAATGAAGGCGCATTGGTCGGCCAAGCGGTGTATCGCCAACTAGATGAAGGACGCTGGGTTGTAAATGCAGCGGGAGATGGAGCGCTCGCTCTTTCAAAGGTCGACGATGATCAGATGATCACATTGTCTCCACCGCCTCAGGTTTCTGCGTATGAGGAAGTCCAAACACAGGTTGATGAAAGTCTCGATCAAGTGGGTTGGAGAGATGTGTTTGCGTCCGTTTTTGGAAATTAACTCTTTTTCCACAGACACCAATAATGAACCGCTGCAGCGTGCCACACAATATGTCGTAACATCACGCCGATCATTTCTTCGAATCCCATTTTGTCGCCGTGGATTACATCTGTGCATTGCGACGGATGCGCTAGACACCATTCTCCGAACCGTTCCACATCATCTCGGATCGTCTTCGCAGCGTGTTCCGTACTTTGCTCAAGGGTCGGCCAACCTTTAATCTCGTCAGACCCCATCACAGCGCGAGCATGCACTCGAAAAACCTCTGCAATGTGATACAAATGCCACGCACCTGAGCCTGTTTCATTGAGATTACCCAACTTCTCACAACCGTGTTGATCGAGAGTTTGTTTCAAGGATTCCCAGGGTTCATTCACAGACGCATAGAGCTGCTCGATTACTGCGTTGATTCGCTCAGATTCGTTGTTCATACGATACTCTACGCACGATCGCCCCCCCTACACTTTGCCTCAACGCAAAGGACTTTTACCAATGACCGATTCAACCGCTGTTAATCCTGACTCTACTGCATCTTCTGTCAAATCCATGGACGACATTATGTCTCTGTGCAAACGACGCGGATTCATCTACCAAGCGTCCGAAATCTACGGCGGGGTCAACGGTTTCTGGGACTACGGCCCACTCGGCGCGCAGCTCAAGAAGAACCTCCGCGACGCGTGGTGGAACGATGTCGTCATGATGGGATGCAACGGACAAGACGGCCCTGACGGTAAACCTGTCGAAATCGTTCCTTTGGACAGTTCGATCATCCAAAACCCCAAAGTTTGGGAAGCATCAGGACATGTCGGAGGATTTAATGATCCGATGGTTGATTGCAAAGAATGCAAGTCACGATTCCGCGCTGATCATATATGGGTTTTAGTATTTGTGAAATGGAGTGAATGGCTAGCACATTTTACAGAAACACAAGCCTGGGATGCATTTGAGGGTGAGGCAGCCAAAGCAAGAATGAAGTCCATATTTTCAAAAAGCCGATTGTCGATGGATGAAAAACGCGAAATCAATCAATTAGTTGCTGCAAATGATGCTCTTAAGCCACCGAGTCCCTCGGAATTTAAACTATCCGTTATCGCAAATAATCGAGAAGAAGCAATAGAAATTGCAGAATCTTCGCTTCCTAAGAAAATTCAAAAAAGGCTTGATAAGGACGGTTTTCAACATTATCTCGAATATCAATTAGAGGATCTGTTGTTGGATGACGACAAAAATCCTTGCCCAACATGCGCTGCTCAAGATTCTCTCACAAAACCTCGCGCGTTCAACCTGATGTTCAAAACTGTCCTCGGCGCGACGGGGAACATGGAAGACAACGCGGCCTACCTTCGCCCTGAAACTGCACAAGGGATCTTCATCAACTTCAAGAATGTCGTCGATACGACACGCGTTTCCGTTCCATTCGGTATCGCACAAACAGGGAAAGCGTTTCGCAACGAAGTGACTCCTCGAAACTTCACTTTTCGTAGCCGCGAGTTTGAGCAGATGGAGATCGAGTTCTTCTGTCATCCAGACGAATCCAAAGCGTGGTACACCTTCTGGCGCGATTGGCGCATGAACTGGTGGCAAGAAATCGGACTCGAAGGCGACAACCTCATCCTTCGCGAACATGACAAAGACGAACTTGCTCATTACGCAAAAGAAGGTGCAGGAACTGCAGACATCGAATACAAGTTCCCATTCACAGCGCCAGGGTACGGCGAGCTCGAAGGAATCGCAGATCGAACAAACTTCGATCTTGCGCAACACGCAGAGCACTCGAAGACGAAACTCGATTACTTCGACAACACACGAGGCGAACTCGCAAAGAACGGGCAACCCAAGGGAGAACGGTACCTCCCTCATGTCATCGAACCATCCGCCGGTCTCGATCGCGGAGTGCTCGCGCTCCTTTGCGAAGCGTATACCCCAGATCCAGATCGCGCTTCGGGTGTCTATATGAAGTTCCATCCTCGGATCGCGCCGATCAAAGCAGCAGTCTTCCCATTAGTCAAGAAAGACGGGATGCCCGAAATTGCGGAACCATTATATAAGGAACTGCGTCGTCGATTCGGACATCTTGGAACGATCGAATACGATGTGAAACAATCCATCGGGAAGCGCTACGCCCGCATGGATGAAGCAGGATGTCCATTCTGTTTCACAATCGACTCTGACACATTGACTGATCAATCCGTAACCGTTCGTCATCGAGACACACTCGATCAAGAACGTATTGCGATTGATAAGGTCGGGGATTATCTCGCAGAGAAACTCGGAATCTGAGTCATAGTGCTTTGAACAAACTGAATATCTCAGTTTGAGTATCGGATAAACTTGGATTCGATTTGTTGTTCGCGAGTGATGTTCGTGTGGCGATAGTTGTCATCTGCTTTACCAGTTTCTGATTCGCCTGTGACAACTGAATCAAGCTTGGTGATAATTACACCGTGCGCGCCGCGCTTCATTGCTTCTTCGCGGATACTTTGAATCATCTCTTCTGAATCTCCGAACCCTTCTGTGGTAATTGCTCGGCCGATTACTGTGTAGTGTTTGTTCACATCATTGTTATCCCAGAACAAATCTACATGGGATGTTTCTGGAAAGCTCTCGCCGTAATACTCTGTTGAAGCACATCCAGAGATTGGCGCACCAATCGTCAAAAATGTAACGATTGCAATCACCGTTGCGGAAGTTGTATTCGAACATGTATGAACTAATTTGTATAGACTATTCATCATCGCGCTCCTGTGCAGTTTTTCCAACTCGTATATCAAACTCAAATGTGTCAGATATCAATGCTGATTGTTAGTATTCACAAGCAACAGTCTCGAGTCAAACTCCTGAGCAAGTTCAGATGAACAAGTCTTAAATGTAAACGCGTCGTCTTCTGATTGATGCGATGCATCCCAAGCCAAGCACTGCAATCCCAGATGGAGCAGGGACAACGATTTGACCACGGATTTCGCCGTCGGGATATTCAAACGAGTGAATGTTGAGATATGAGCGTGAGTCGAGTACCGCGTTCATCTGGAATGATGAAAGCCGTTCTTCTGCGTGGAATGTTCCCGATCGCATGAAGTCGCCTTCGATAAAGAGCGGTAAAAGGATATTGCTCGAGGGTTGCCCAAAATCTGCGGGACCATGGAGATGGCCGAAGAACACATCTCCCTCTAGGCCTTCGAATGAGCCAGAGATCGTGATATCTCGGGTATCCGTATCGAGGATGACCGTTGCGAGTCCAGTCGCGAGCGAACCTGTAGGCGGCACAGGCTGAAAACCATCGAGCACAATGTTGTCGATGGTAATAATCTCAGCTGTAGCTACTGATGAAGCGAAGGAAGTCGTGAGCGCCAAAACGGCAAGCATAGTTGGTGTTTGCATGGTATATCCTCTCGTGTGTACCCTCTGTAAACACTTGTTCACCAGAAAGTGTTCCACAGTTTCGAGAATAGAGCCATGAAATACGAAACTCTGAGCCTAGAAACCCATAAAAGATCATCGGGTGTTATCAAACACGCCTTCTCAACAGTGCAGGGGATTCAAAATGGGTGTGATTAAGATTATGGCTATCGGCGTTGTGACTCTCGGAGTAATCGGGGGCATTGGGTTCGTTGTGTACAAATCGCCAATTGGGCAGAAGTTCACAGATGCTCGCAGCGAGAAAGACAACTCGACGCCTGTCCAGATGGAATCCGTCCAGTTCGGAGATCTCGAACGCACCGTTTCGGCGCCCGGATCAATCGAGCCCAAACGCTTGATCAATATCTCATCTCAGGTATCTGCTAAAGTCCTCGCGCTTCCATTCGAAGAAGGTCAGCGAGTAAAAACTGGTGATGTGGTTATCCGATTAGATCCACAGGACCTCGTCGCTGCACTCGATTCTGCTCAAGCAGGTCTTCGAGGACAAGAAGCATCACTCGGAGGTGCAGAAGCAGGATTAATCAATGCAAGATTAAACTACGAACGATTTCAACAACTCTTTGAAACTGGAGACGCGACGAAATCTGAGCTTGATTCTGCAGAAGCTACATACCTACAAGCTGAATCTAATCGCAAGGTACTCACACACCAGATCGAGCAAGCAAGAGCTCAGATTGATCGAGCCCAAAAAGATCTTGACAACACTACGATCAGCTCCCCAATTGACGGCGTGATTACCTCACTCAATACCGAAGTAGGCGAAACTGTGATTGTCGGAACAACCAACAATCCAGGATCCATCGTTATGGAGATCGCAGATCTCTCTGAGATGCTTCTTAAAGCTGCGGTCGATGAAGCGAATATCGCACCCGTCGAGATCGGGCAAAGCGCAAAAATCTATGTCAACGCGTACGCTGATCGTGAATACGAAGGTATTGTGCAACGAATCGGGCTCAAGCGACAAGTTGCCTCTGATGGCACAGGAACCTTTGAAGTAGAGATCTTGATGAACCTCACTGAAGGCGAAACGCTCTATTCAGGATTGAGCGCATCAACTGATATCGTCGTAGAGCATTTTTATGATGCGATGATCGTTCCTTCACAAGCAGTCGTCGATCGTCGGATTGAAGAGCTTCCAGAGGAAGTCAAAACTGACAGTGATGTGATTGATCTCAAGAAAACATTCACTCGCGTTATATACAAAGTCGTTGACGGCAAGACAGTCGCGACTCCTGTAAAAGTTGGTCCATCTGATCTCACTCAAACTGTTATCACAGAAGGACTCAGCGCTGATGACATCTTGGTCACTGGTCCATTCCGTATTCTTGTCGATCTCAAGGACGGTAAAGAAGTGAAAGATCAATCTGCGAAGGATGATCCTGAATCCGCTGATGATGAATCAACAGAGAACGACGAAGCAGATGTAGATAAAGAAGACATGAGCGATGACTCTGAAACCAATGCTCAGACTGAGCTTGAGGAGTCCCCTTAAATGCCCAATGAGCATTCTAAAAAACCAACGATCCAAATTAAGTTACTCAAGAAGATTTTTCGAGTGGGCGATGAGCGAGTCCGCGCACTCGACGGGATCGATCTCGATATCTACCCCAACGAGTTTGTTGCAATCATGGGCGCTTCAGGATCAGGCAAATCGACCCTGATGAACATCTTGGGTTGTCTCGATAAGCCAAGCTCAGGAGAATACATCCTGAACGGGCATCCCACTCACAAGATGGGAATGGGAAAACTCGCACAAGTTCGAAATCAAGAAATCGGTTTTATCTTTCAAAGCTACGAGCTCCTCTCAAGATCAAGTGCTCTGAAAAATGTAATGCTTCCGATGCTCTACTCTAAGAAACATCTCTTTACTGCAAAGAAACGAGCGAAGGACACACTCAAGCTCGTCGGACTTGCGGATCGAATGTCTCATCGTCCGAACCAGCTCTCAGGCGGTCAACGCCAGCGAGTTGCGATTGCTCGTGCATTAGTCAACGAGCCTTCGATCTTACTTGCAGACGAACCTACAGGAAACCTTGACTCGAAAACAACAGTTGAAATTATTCATCTGTTTAAAGAGCTTCACAACTCAGGTCAAACAATTGTGATTGTGACACACGAAGAAGATGTTGCTGGACATGCTGATCGGATTGTCCGTCTTCGAGACGGGCGAATCATCTCTGATTACCCATCGCACGAAGACCCGATCCATCTCGACTGGGTTGAGCGCATGGCTACTGGCCGAGCTTCGATCACAGAAGCAGAGCTTAAAATCAACGCGACAGCAGATGCAGAACTAGAAGCGAAACGCGCACATGAAAAAGCAAACGAACGCTCCTTCTTCTCACGCAAGAAAAGCGAACCAACCGCTCCAGTAACAACACCCGACAGAGAGTGAGATTCCATAATGCTCAAAATTCTTCTCGCACTACCTGTGTTTGTACTTCGGCTGCTCTGGCAAACCGTATTCCTTGCAATCGGACAAGTATGGGCAAACAAGATTCGTGCAGTTTTGACGGCACTCGGAATCATCATCGGAGTCGGTGGAGTAACAGTTGTCGCCGCGGGCCTTGATGGGATGCAAGGATATGTCCTGACCCAGTTCGAAGGCATCGGCGCAAAGAAAATGTGGCTCGACGGGCAAGTCCCTGAGAGCAAGCGCGCTGTCATGAGCTGGACAGATGTCAAGATGACCGTCACAGAAGCGAATCTCATTCTTGATCTCTCAGAGTATATAGAATCGCTCACACCCAACTGTCAAACAAGCTGGAAGATCTCTTACAAAAAGAAGGTCCTTCAAGGCGCTCGAATCAATGGCATTTGGCCAACCTGGCACGAGATCGAAGATCGCCAAGTTCTCTTCGGCCGACCCTTCTCACGGATTGACGACGCGGAAAACAGACAAGTCTGCTTAATCAACGAACTCGGTATCGAAGAACTAAATCTCGATACTGACCCTGTCGGCGAGTACATCCTTGTGAACGGTCGACGCTTTCTTGTCATCGGTGTTGTTGAAACAAAGGAAGCCTCAATATTTGAAGGCGGCCAAGCGAAGACTGAAATCTTTATTCCATTCTCAACTCACAAGGTCATGAACCCATACACATGGACATGGTTTACAATGCAGTTGGAGGACGCTGATAAATCTGAAGATGCAAAGGAGGAGATTAGATTCATCCTTCGCAACCATCGCAATCTTGCTCCTGAAGATGAAGACACTTTTCAGATGTTTGCGATCCAAAGCGCGATTGAAAACTTCAACAATGTCGCTCGAGTCATTTCCTTCATCATGGGTGGCGTAATCTTTATCTCTCTCATTGTTGGCGGGATCGGGATCATGAACATCATGCTCGTTTCCGTTTCAGAACGGACCCGCGAAATCGGGCTCCGCAAAGCAATGGGCGCTAAGCCTCCAGTTGTACTTCTCCAGTTCCTTGTTGAAGCAGTTGTACTGTGTGTCGTAGGCGGACTCGTCGGACTCCTCGTCGGAAAAGTCCTTGTCACTGGGATTCAGTTTGTACCCAACTTCCCACTCAAGTCTCTCGCGATTCCAACTTGGGCAATTGTCCTCTCGCTCGGATTCTCTATCGGTGTCGGGATTGTCTTCGGGATGTTCCCGGCGATCAAAGCATCGCTGTTGAACCCGATTAATGCGCTGCGACACGAATAAAAATCATTCGCTCTTTCGACAAATCCAAATCCGTTATCAACCTGACGAACAAACATATAGAGAACACGCACATGCTATATCGATCATCTCCGATTCGTCTTGGATCCATCACTACCGGATTGCTCGCATTCACGCTAGCCGCCGGCGGCTGCATGACGAATCCGTTTGCCAAAAGCCCGCTTGACACACACACTGTTGCATCGAGCGAGCGACTACGCTCAATCAATACACTCATTCTTGAGCAAAGAGAAATCAAAGAAGGCGTACAAGATCAATCAACAAGCGAGACTCTTGAACAAGCAAGAGAAAGATTCAAGGGTGTCGAGCGAGTTAATCTTGATCTTGATAATGCGCGTGTTGCAGCTTTGAGTAACAACCTTGGACTCAGCGCCACACTGATATCTCCGACAATCGCAGCTGAGCGTGTATCTGAAGAAGAAGGACGATTCGAAGCTGTTTTCACACTCAGCGCCTCAGTTGCTGACAACGATAACGCGACAGCATCAACATTATCAAGCGGCGAGTCAACCTCAAGATCTATCACTCCGGGAATCACTGTCCCACTCCGGACCGGCGGCTCACTGAGTGTTACTCTACCAATCTCACGATTCGAATCTGATAACTCGTTCTCGTTTCTCAATCCTTCGTATTCATCAGATTTACATCTTTCGCTGAGTCATAACCTACTACGAGGTGCAGGCCGACGAGCAGCGACGCATTCGATTCGGATCGCAGATTACGATCGCCAGATTTCTGAATCTCAAACAAAGCTCGAAGTCATCCGCACACTCGCGGAAGTCGATCGTGCCTACTGGAGGCTGTATGCCTCTACGCGTGCACTTGAAGTAGTTGAGCAGCAGCACGCCGTCGCTCTTGCTCAACTCGAACGAGCAGAGCGCAAAGAACGCGCCGGCACAGGTACTCAAGTTGATATCGTTCGCGCTCAATCAGGGGTTGCGGATCGTGTTGAGCAAATCATTCGGGCCCAAAACGATGTTCAGCTTCAAGAACGAGCGATCAAGATCCTACTCAACCTTCCTGGATTGGACGCGAACTCCCCGACTCACTTTGAGCTTACTTCGCCACCGGATCCTGTGGAGTACAGCTTCGATGCCGCGAATCTCACTGACGCAGCGATCGAAAACCGAATGGAGCTCCTTGAGCTTGAGCTTCAACTCGCTCGCGATGCGGCCTCGATAGCCTTTGCAGAGAATCAAAAACTGCCTTTAGTTGCCCTTGCATACACATATCGCATTAATGGACTGGGAAATTCGATCGACAACTCCCTTGATACCCTTTCAAGGAACAATTTCGAGACCTGGACGCTTGGCCTCAACGCTGAGATTCCGATTGGCAATACTCAGCGCGAGGCGAGTCTTGCACAATCTATCCTCGCAAGGCTTCAAAGGCTTGCGACCCGCGACGCCCGAGAACAATCTATCACGAGAGAGGTCTACGACTCAATTGATCAACTCAGCAGCACTTGGAACCGCATTCTTGCTACCCAAGAGGCCGTCAGTTTGAGCGCGAGAGTGCTCGAAGCGGAACAACGCCAGTTTGATGCAGGCCGATCCACGACGACTGATGTTCTAATTGCGGATACTAACCTAGCTGATGCGAGACTCACAGAGATCAGAGCAATCGTTGACTATCAAATCGCTCAAATCGATCTCGCGTTTGCAACAGGAACTCTTCTCGGACAGTCAAAGGTTGATTGGGCACCTTCAGATCCTCGAGCTATTGATCCAGTAGATGGAGAACCCGACGCTGAGGCACGAGCAAGAGAGGGAGTCATCCCTTATCGTCCAGGTTCGGGCATCGTTGTTCGTCCATAATTAGCTTTGAAATATTTGATCACGATCTCTCGGCTGTCGGTTGTCAGTCCATGAGCAAAAATATGAATCATTTTCAAGCTTCACTTTGTCATCTCTGAAGTTGGGTTGAACCTTTTCCGATGACAAAACAGTCATGAAAGTAAACACCAAGCACAACACATCTGCTCTTCCGAGTTCCACGGATGAGCGAGCCCAGAGCCACGCTGAAGATATCGCGATCAGCGCAAGCGATTTGATCAAACTGATCGAAGCAGGGCAAGGGGATGATGTTAATGAGCTTGTGAGCCGTTTGCTGCAAGACCGTCAGGCAGCCTGATTGAACATCTCCAACGGGAAAAGCTGCGGCGCTTGAGCGCTCCGCAGCTTTGTCTCAAATCAGAGATACCTTAAAAATCCAAACCTGTCTATTCGATTCTTATGGACAACCTGCCGCGAAGATACTCAGGAATGCAGAGATATCGAAGAAGTTGTGCGTGCCGTCATGATTCAGGTCCGCTTGAGGATGCTCGTTGTTGAACATACCCAAGAACTCGGAGATATCGAAGAAGTTCGCGGTTCCATCAAGAGTCAGATCTGCAGGACATGACAATGCTCGGATTGTGTATCGACCTGGATCTACATTGGGGAATGTCTCCACATCGCCGTTTGCCCATTGGACGGTGATATCTGCTGAGGTATCACTCCCAAGACCTGCGTGGATCGAGAGTTCAGACTGCGATAGGTAGTTTGTTCCCCCGTCAAGGTAACGCAGCTGGTTGTGGGAATCAGAATCAATCCAAACACGTGTTCCAAATCCGTTGGGCGCTAGGTTGTCCACGGCAGAAGTATTGAAGTCCAGAGTGATTGAGTTGATGTCGCTTCCGCTTAGATCATTACGGTAGTAGTTGTGCTGTTCGCGTGCGTTGATGAGCAAGATCTCTTGATCGCCGTCACCGTCGAAGTCTCCATGGATTACTCCTCGACCTTGCCCTGCGTCATCCATGCCACATGATGCTGCGATATCAACGAAGCTACCTGTGCCGTCATTGAGGAACATCTCTGAAGGGTTATCTGTGTAACCTGTATTCCAGAAACCGTTCGTTGCAAAGATGTCCAGGTTTCCATCGTGATCTATGTCGAGTGAAACTGCGCCCCAACCCCAGTAACCAAAGTTACAGCCGTTTGCAACAGAAACTTCTTCGAACACATGATCAGTTTCGGTTGATTGATAGAGCATGTTGCCTGATCCACCTGGACCTGGTCCTGTGAGTTGAACACGGCTCGTGACATACCAATCGAACTTACCATCGTTGTTGTAATCGCCGTAGGTATTGCCCATCCCGTTGGAGTCGAGCCCTGTACCAGCGGTTGTTGTTTGATCAGTGAATGTACCGTCACCGTTGTTCACGAAATACTTTGAGGTATAGAAATCTCCAACCCAGAGGATTTCTGGATAGAGATCGCCATCCATATCGACAAACCTTGGAGCAAACGCACGCATCTGAGTCATATCAGCATCAAGTGCGGTCGTTGTCACATCAGTAAAGGTGCTATCACCATTATTTCGATATAGAGCGCTTCCGCCGTACCATCCTGCAACTGCGAGATCGAGATCACCATCAAGATCGTAATCTCCGAATGCTGGACTAAATGCATCTGCAATCGCAGCGTTGTTGCTGCTTACGCCTGCTAAAGCAGCGACATCGGTAAATGTGCCATCTCCGTTGTTTTTGTAAAGCACATTCGCATCAATTGTCAGCTCGTCTGCAGGTCCCATGGATGTCACCATGATGTCAAGATATCCGTCGTTGTTGAAATCTCCGACAGCTGCGCCTGAGCCTTTGTGTGCTCGATCAACACCCCAGCTTGCACCTTCATCAGTAAACTGTCCTGAACCATCATTGATGTAGAGATGATCAACTGTGCCGGATCCACCGATGACGAAGAGATCGAGATCGCCGTCATTATCGAAATCTCCGGCGGCTCCCCCCCCGGTCATAAACTCGATTCCAAGTCCATCATCAATCGCCATATGAGGCATACCCAAACCAGCGTCAACTGTCTGATTTGATACCAAAGGAGGAGCCCCAACCGCTGCCCCGCTTAAGAGTACCAAAGTTAATGTTGCAGTTCCGATTACTTGAATACTTCCAGATCGCATTGCTCTATCCTCATGTACAACTATGGCGCACGCGATGCGTACACCTGATTTTGATGACTCTACGATACCAGAGCAAATAACTAGGGCATAGCGGAAAAAGCGGATTCGGCCTTCATTCGGTAGAATTTACGGCGATTCTACTGAATTCGGACCTCGAATTTCTTCATTTTCTCATCATGGACAGCCTGCCGCGAAGATACTCAGGAATGCAGAGATATCGAAGAAGTTGTGCGTGCCGTCATGATTCAGGTCCGCTTGAGGATGCTCGTTGTTGAACATACCCAAGAACTCGGAGATATCGAAGAAGTTCGCGGTTCCATCAAGAGTCAGATCTGCAGGACATGACAATGCTCGGATTGTGTATCGACCTGGATCTACATTGGGGAATGTCTCCACATCGCCGTTTGCCCATTGGACGGTGATATCTGCTGAGGTATCACTCCCAAGACCTGCGTGGATCGAGAGTTCAGACTGCGATAGGTAGTTTGTTCCCCCGTCAAGGTAACGCAGCTGGTTGTGGGAATCAGAATCAATCCAAACACGTGTTCCAAATCCGTTGGGCGCTAGGTTGTCCACGGCAGAAGTATTGAAGTCCAGAGTGATTGAGTTGATGTCGCTTCCGCTTAGATCATTACGGTAGTACACCATTTGTTGTCGATTGTTGAGAATAACGATGTCTTGATCGCCATCAAGATCGAAGTCGGCATTGATCACTCCTCGACCTTGCCCTGCGTCGATAACCCCGCTTGCAATTGAAACATCGTTGAAGTTCCCTGTGCCATCATTGAGAAACAACAAAGATGGATCGTTTGAGAAACTCCCATCGAAACCATTGGTCTCGAAGATATCTAACGAGCCGTCATGGTTCAAATCTATTGAAACGACTCCCCATCCCCAGTAGCCAAAGTTACATCCAGTGGCGATAGATGATTCGTTGTAGACATGATCAACTCCACTAGCATTGTAAAGCATGTTCCCTGAGCCGTTGCTTGCATCGTGACTGATTCTGCTTGAAACATACCAATCGAACTCGCCGTCATGATTGTAATCTCCGAAGGTGTTACCCATTCCGTTCGAGTCGAGTCCTGTGCCTGCGGTTGCGGTTTGCTCTGTAAAAGTACCATCCGTGTTGTTTACGAAGTACTTTGAGGTATAGAAATCTCCAACCCAGAGAATTTCTGGATAGAGATCGCCATCCATATCAACAAACTTTGGAGAGAATGCTCTCATCATTGTCATTTCAGCATCAAGTGCGGTCGTTGTCGCATTTGCGAATGTGCCGTCGCCGTTGTTCATAAATAGCTGCGATCCACCTAACCATCCTGCAACTGCGAGATCGAGATCGCCGTCAAGATCGTAATCTCCGAATGCTGCGCTGAATGTTTCGCCGATACTTGGACTTGCGTATGCAACTCCTGCAGTTGAGGTCACATCGGTAAATGTTCCGTCACCGTCATTTGACCAAAGGATATTCCATCCTGGTTGTCGATTGTTTGTTGGACCGAGTGATGAAATGAACACATCAAGATCGCCGTCGGAGTCGTAGTCTCCTACTGCTACTCCCGTACCTTGATGTGTCCGATCAATCCCTGCGGCTGCGCCTGTCTCAGTGAAATATCCATTCCCGTCATTTATGTAGAGACGATCAACGGATGCTGATCCTCCGAGTACGAAAATATCTTGATCGCCATCGTTGTCGAAATCGCCTGCAGCTCCGCCACCGGCCATGAACTCCATGTCTGGCCCAGACAAGAATGTTTGATGAGATTCAATAAACCCCACATTCGAAGCTTGCTCAGATAACAAAGGAGGAGCTGATTTCGCGTGTTGCGAAACAACTCCAACCAGAGCACCAAAAATCAAAACCAAAACAAAGCGAACATTAAACAGATCACGCATCACAGCCTCACATATGCTGGCTGAGCGTGCCCCCACGATCAACCTCCCCGACGAACAGCGCCGGATCAGAGATAGCGTACCATATTGAGACTCATCTGCAAAGCGTTAAACTAGGCCTGCAGATAACTCATATGTGAGTATTCATCATCAAAAGCATTAATCTGAGTCAACGATTCGGATGTTGCGAGCGAGATCATCTCGGACTCGCTCGTGTAATGAATCATCATCAAGATTGTTGACTGTTCTTTCAACCTTCTTGAACATCCCCTTCTTTGGGAATGCGAGATGACAGATCGGATCTCCAGGCGCGACAGATGGAAGTGTTGTCATACCGAGCACTACCCCACTTTTGGGGGCGTAGATGACATTCTGTTCATCACCCATTAAGTCGGTATTTGTCGCGATGGGATGATCTTTCTCGACCATTTCTCCTGGTGAAACATGAAACTCCAAGAATCCTCCTTGTGTTGCACGGATCCATTTGGTCGTCTTTGTTTCAATTCGGAACGCAGGCTCAACTATCTTCCCTTCAACCATTCCTAAATGGCGAAGACAGTTTGTAATTCCGCGCACGGCATATTCAACAACTCCAGGTTCTACTTTCCAGACTTCTCCGGCTTCAAGAATTATCGTTGGACACCCGATCTTACAAGCGCTCGCTCTCAATGAACCTTTGGGTCCTTTTCCATCAAGGATAAGTTCCGCGCCGAATGCTCTTGCGAACGGTGCTATCTGCTCATCAGTGAGATCTGCTCGAACATTGGGAAAGTTCGTACGGCGGACTGCAGCAGTATGCAAATCGATTCCATAATCACATTGTTTAACAACCTGATCAAAGAAGGATCGAGCTAATCGACTTGCTAAGCTGCCCTCGCTTGTGCCTGGAAAGCTCCGATTCAGATCTCGACGATCAGGTAAGTATCGGGAGTGTCGCTCGAAACCCAGCATGTTGACTACTGGGACTAATACGAGTGTTCCTGAAATTAGCTCGAATGGTTTTTGCCTGATGATGTGACGGATCGCGCCAGTCCCGTTGATTTCGTCGCCGTGCACAGCTGCGGTGATCGCGACCGTCGGACCTTCTTTGAGACCTCTCCAAACAAAGACTGGAGTCTTGATACCCATTCCAGAATAACCTTCTGAAACAGTGATCGAAAGCGAAGCTGATGCTCCAGGTAGAATTTGTGATCCAAACCAAGATTCAGATGATGGTTCAGCACTCATGAAGTTTTCTCCAGATCCACAATCAACTGAGGATCAAGTTTCTGAGCTTTCGCTTTTCGTTTCCGTCGTTTCTTTTGAGGAATCAAATCACGCATTGCTTCGAGTCGTCCGTAGCAAAGCAACCCATCATCTGCTTCGAGAATACGAGACCCTTTAGGATTTGAGATTACCTTTGTTCCTTGATGAACATTGAGAACTGTAAACTCGCGTTCGAGTAATCCTGAATCTGTGATCGTCTTTCCAACTAAATCAGATCCTTCGGGTATCAAAATCTCAGCGACTCCTACGCCTTTGGAAACTGTCAGTCGTTGACGCACATCAATTTCTGGGAAGTTGACTTGGCTCGCGATGTAATCAACTACCGCTCCAGCAATATCGAGCCCTGTTGCTGTTTCAATGCCTTCAAATCCAGGAGAAGAGTTCACTTCCATAACGAGAGGGCCATCATCACCTTCGAGCATATCTACTCCTGCGACTCGCAGTCCCATGATCTGAGCTGCTCGAACAGCTGTCTCAATATACTCTGGAGTGAGCTCGATTTGCTCTGTCTTTCCGCCTCTATGGACATTACTTCGGAACTCATCGCCTTGAGCGACGCGTCGCATTGCTGCGACGACTGTATCTCCAATAACAAATGCGCGGATGTCTTTCCCTTTGCTCTCACTGATGAATCGCTGGATAAGCACATTCTGCTTTGCGTTCTGGAGTGTTTCGATAATCCCTTCAGCAACCTTCGTTGTTTCCGCAAGGATAACTCCGATACCCTGGGTGCCTTCAAGAATCTTGATGACTACAGGTGCTCCTCCGAGTCGTTCAATCGCGGAGAGTACATCCGCTCGATCTCGAACAAAGGTTGTATGCGGGATCCCGATATCGTGTCGACTCAGGATCTGCATTGAACGAAGTTTGTCTCGCGAGTTTGTAATCCCATTCGCGGTATTAGGGGTATAAATGTCCATCTGCTCAAACTGACGAACAACCGCGGTACCAAAGTATGAAATGGATGCTCCAATCCGAGGGAGTATCGCGTCATATTCACTCAACACTTTTGATCGGTAGTACAAGTCGGGTTCGCCCTCTTCCAATTCGAGTGTAAAACGAAGAGTGTTGAGGATTCGCACGGTATGTCCGCGTTCTTCAACGGCCTGCTTAAGTCTCCGAGAGCTATAGCATTTTGGAGCAGTTGATAGAATTCCAAGTTTCATGCTTTATCCCTTATCTGTGCTTTAAGAGTTTTCTCGGTAACGACATACTTGCGAGATGAGTTCACATAAAAACGGCCTGCGAGTGCTGAACGCCCGATGAGCATTCTGCAGAGCATTCCTTTTCGGCACACAAGCCCGATCTCTGTTTCAAACTCTTGATGACCGATCTGGATCGTTGTAAGACACATCACCCGACTCTGTGGTTCGCCGCTACTGGGCTTCACAGTCGTTACGCGGGTGTATCGCGATTCGATCCACTTTGTCTTTCTAGTCGGACGATCTCTGTAAACGATCTCAAAGCGAACTCGCTCATCGTCTATCAACTCAAACTGAGCAACATCGATTGCGCTCGTCCGAGCACCTGTATCGAGCTTTGCGCGGACTCGCCTGATTCCCCATTCAGGCAAATCGACTTTCTCTCGCCATCCTGCAACCGTCTGCGTAGGTTCCGTTTTCACGAATTGGATCTCCAATAACTTCACGATAATGATGGATCCATCGTATTGTGAAATTAGCCCACAATAGTACGCTCTAAATCGATCGCGAGATTGATAGCGAGCATGTTTTGCGTTCTGATCAGTTATCTAAAACTATGATTGGCTAGTTGTTGATTCTCTAATTAGGCGCCAGTTCAAAGCTCAAATGCGCGCTTCTGAATAGGTTCATAAACCTTTCAATGTTTCCATACCCAACTAAACAAACCCGATCAGCGGGTCTGTTTCCATGATGTGATGATCAATTTATCTCATTTTCTTGAGCATCTCTTGAGCGACTCCCATTGCTGAAGCAGGGTTCTGTCCTGTGACTAGTTTTCCGTCCGAAACGACATGTTTGCCGAAAGGCTCACTTTGGGAATGGATTGCGCCTTGAGCAACCAACTCTCTATCGAGCATGAATGGAACATCATGTTCTGAATGACCAACTTCTTCAGCTGTTGTGAACGCGGAAACCCGCTTTCCTTGGAGAAGCAACGAACCATCTGAGAGTTTTACATTGAGCAATGCGACTGGGCCATGACAAACAGCCCCGACTACTTGATCGTTCTCATGAAAATGAGCGATCGTTTTCTTCACATCAGGGTCTTCGAGCATGTCCACCATCGGGCCTAGCCCGCCTGGGAAGAACACAGCGTCATATTTATCTAGATCAACTTCGCTCAAGCGTTGGGACGACTTGATATCTTTGAAACCATTCGAATCTCGAAAAATCGCACTCCCCGAATCCTGTGAATCGAATCCATCCTCAGGTGGTTTTCCCCCTTTGATGCTTGCAAAGTCTACATGTACTTGGTTGGAGACGAACACCAAGTATGGATGAGCGACTTCTGAAAACTCATACCCTGATGCTCGATTTTTTGGCCCGATTTTTTCTGTACTGGTTACTACAAATAGTATTTTCTTTGTTACGCGTTTCATGTGCTGTTCCCTTTCTCTTCTACTTCATGGATTATCAAGCTTTGATGTTCATCGCGATTTGAGTATCAGTTAACCCAACGTTTTGTTCGCCTCCTCCCCAGTTGCCCTCTTCAATCAGAGATTTGCGAAACTCGATAGTGAGCACACCTTCAGGAGTTCCATCTTCAATGACTTTCAGGGAGTGGACTTTACTCTCGCCTCAGACATAAATTGATCTGATTCTGCAGGCGTAAACTATGCTTAAACCAGAGCCTCCGCAGCTGAATTTTCCATCCGATTCTTCTGCATTAATCACTGCAATTAGGATCCTGCTCACGAACACGTCTTGTTGACATTTACTAAAAGCTCCATTTCAAACTGTTGCTTTCAGGTATGGGGCTTTTGTATTTCTTCGTGATCTTGTTGAAATGCCCATGTTCCGAGTTTCTCAGATCAAGGACACGATGTTTTAGATTGCATCTACCACTTCTGACAGCTTCATGATCGCTTTCGCGAGCTGTGTCGGAATTGAGAGCGCTGGAAAATGGCCTGACTTCAAAGTGACGACATCCTCTACATCCCAGCTCTGGATCATCCGATCTTGTAATGCTGGACTTAAAACTCGATCAATCGAGGTTTTAATGTATGACTTTGGTACTGAGCCAAATCGCTCCGGTGTCAGATTGAGTTCTGCAAGGAACGGCTCAGTCGCCTGCTTCACTGAAGTTCTGCTCAGCGCTGCATCAACGTCGCTTTCTTCTGCATCATGGAATGCGACTTCGCGCCATACATCTTCAGGCACCTTCCCATATGTTTGATCATCAGAGAACATGATGTTTGGAAGCATCTGCCCATCGGCATCACTTTGCATTGCTCCAAGAGCAGTCGCTCCGTTTTCGATTAAGAACGCTGTGACGAAAACAAGCTTCTCAATACGATCGCTTAATTGTTCTGCTACTTGCGATATGACTACCCCGCCGAGGCTGTGCCCTACAAGAACCACATTCTCTGAGCTTGATTTAATTTGCTCAGTAACTAATTGTACATAAGAGTCGAGCGTAACTTCATGGATTGGTTTCATATTGCTAAAGCTGCCAGGGAGCTCAATTACTTCAACACGATGCCCTTGCTTTTCAAGTATGGGAATCACATTTTCCCATGACCATGCACCTTCCCATGCGCCGTGAACAAGAATATAACGGCTCATGACGCCACCCCCTTTGAGATTGCTTCGCCGAGTTCCTCGTTGCTCATTGCGATCCCGTCAAGGTTCCATGCGCCATCAACGGTGTGAACTACATTGAAGTAGATATTGTCACGCGACACTTTTCCTTCTGCTAGCTTGAAGATGATGTCGGTTGCATCTTGTCCAAATCCTTTCTGAATTTCTGCAGATGCAAATGCGAATGATGGAACTTTCCATTCGACCCAGACTGCATCGAACTCTTCGCCTCCGGAGAAACTCAATCCTTCTGGGACAATGTGTACATTCGAAGTGATATTGGGTGTCATGACAGAGTTACCGATGAGCCCGTGCCATTTGAGCATTGATTCTGTTAATTCAGAGATCGCTTCTTTGATCTTGTTGGTTGGAATTGATTCGTGACTGATGGTGAGTGTGAGCGGCATGTGATTTCTCCTTTCAAGAGACTTGTTTTGAAGTGAACACTTCAAATATATTCTCTATTCACTTGATGTCAACTTTATTTTGAAGTAAACTGTCTAAAACTGGAGAACCACATGTCTAGACCACGATCAATTCCTGAAAAAGAAGCTATAGAACGCGCATTAAGGCTGTTTTGGGAAAAAGGATATAATCGAACTTCAATCGCTGATCTGAGCGAAGTTGTTGGAGTTGGTCCATCGAGCATCTACAACGCGTTCGGTAGCAAGCTTCAAATGTTCGAAAAGTGCATACAGCATTACATGTCGACGCATGTTGGATTTGTAGAAGATCAGTTCACAAACAGTTCCAACTTGGAGACATCTGAGTTCATCTCTAAACTTCTTAGCAGCTTGGTTTTGATATATACCGATGATGAAACCCCTCCTGGTTGCGCCATGATGCAAGCTGGTGGTTCAGGAATCGCAAGCGACTCACAAGCGTGCGCTGTTACTCAAGTTATGAAATCGGGATTGGAATCTGCTCTGCTAGGCTACTTTGAAGCAAGAGAAACTGAAGGCGACTCAATAAGTGCTCAGCCTACCATTCTCGCAAAATTTGTTGTAGGCACTATCCGTGGACTCTCACAACTTGCAACTGACGGTAGCACACGCGAGGATTTACTTGATGTTGCGGATCTTGCTGCGAAGAGTTGCAGTAACCCATAAAAGGAAGAATGCGATTCGATCCGATCAAAGATCGCTTCTTGTAAATACGTGTGTTAAAGTCGCGCATCTGTTGTATACTCACTCATCCGTCATTTGTTTCTACCAATACTCGAGCTGAACTATATCTGAAAAAGAACGATTCACACAAATCATTCAGACAATGAGCGGCGATTCAATTGACGATGAATCACTTTCTCTCGATTCAATTCTCGCACAAATCTATGATGAATTCAAGAGTATCGCAGGTTCTTACCTACGACAGGAACGCGCTGATCACACACTACAACCTACTGCACTTGTTAACGAGGCATACGCAAGACTAGTCGATCAAACTCAAATCCATGGTCCAACGCTGCTCACTTCCGTGCGATAACAGCAAAGGTCATGCCACAAGTACTTATAGATCATGCTCGTAAACATGGCGCCCTTAAACGCGGCGGCGATCGACTCAAAGTCACACTCTCGGATACTGACGGCGCTGCTCAAATCAACATCATTGATTTATTGGAACTCGATGATGCGATGAACAAACTTCGAGCACTGGATGAAAGAAAATCAAGAGTTGTTGAGCTTCTCTTCTTTGGTGGAATGACTCATACAGAGGCCGCGAGTCTGATCGGGGTATCACAAAAAAAACGATTGAAGCTGACTGGTACACGGCTCGGTAATCAACTCAGAAAGAATGATCCATGAGCGATGCTGACCGATTTACTAAATTTGGAAAATCTTTGAGCATGCTCGCTTATTACCAGTATCTGAATGTGATCAGTATCTTTCTGAGGCTTGTATAAATGATCCCGAGCTCCGAAAGCAAGTGGAATCACTCCTTGAGGAACATCAGCGTAAGAGCCCGCTCGATTCAAGCACTCCTGGCGAGCTCGCCTCGCTTGTTTCACAAGATTCTATAAACAACTTGGAAGAACCAGACTCAAAGATCGGCCGATACACGATTGTAAAACATATCGGTGACGGTGGGATGGGCTCTGTATATGAAGCACAGCAAGAAAACCCAAATCGAGCCATTGCAATTAAAGTCATCAAGCGAGGCATGAACTCTAAGCAGGTAATCGCAAGGGTTGAAGCAGAGCGTCAGTCTGTTGCAATGATGGATCATCCGAGTATCGCTCGTGTCTTTGATGCGGGCACAACTGATGATGGTCGGCCTTACTTCGCGATGGAGCTTGTTCATGATGTTTCTATAATTGAATACTGTGATACAAATACACTTCAAACAGAACAAAGGCTCACCCTATTCACTCAAGTCTGCAGAGCTATTCAGCATGCTCATCAGAAAGGAGTCATTCATCGTGACATTAAACCGAGCAATGTGCTTGTTACAGAAGTCGATGGAGTAGCGATCCCCAAAGTCATCGACTTTGGAAATGCCAAAGCTACAAGTACTGATCTCGAATCGAATACAGCCTTCACTCTTCAAGGTCAACTTGTCGGCACCCCTGCATATATGTCTCCTGAACAAGCGGAGATGAGTGGGCCTGACGTTGATACTCGCTCTGTCATCTACGCATTGGGAGTTCTGCTATACGAACTACTCACTGGGACAACGCCATTCACTGAACAAGAACTACATCACATGGGTTTCGTTGAAATGATGCGTGTGATCTGTAATGATGAACCACCTCGTCCTAGCACTCGCTTATCGTCGCTTGGAGAATCGGCTATTCAAACTGCTGAACTTCGTGGCGTAGATTCAAAGTCCCTTGTTTCTTCGCTGTCTGGAGACCTGGACTGGATAGTTATGATGTGTCTTGAAAAGGATCGTGTTAAACGATATAGCACTGCATTTGAGCTATCCGAGGATATTCGTCGATTTTTGCATAACGAACCTGTGATTGCTAGGCCTCACAATACGCGATATATGCTGAGCAAGTTTGTCAAACGAAATCGAGGACGAGTCGTTGCTGGGTGTGTCGTCGCTTCTGTTTTAGTCCTTGGTGTTATTGGTACAACTACCGGTATGATCTGGGCACTTGATGAACGATCCAACGCAGAGCAAAACGCAGACAAAGCAATCAGCGAAGCACTCACAGGCAAATCAATCATTGAATATTTACTCACAGATTTACTCGGAGCTGCTGATCCTGCTAGACTTGAGGATCGGGATCTCACAGTACGCGAAGCAGTCTTTATCGCATCTGAATCAATTGAAGGCAAGTTCGCTGATCGTCCAAAGATAGAAGCTCGAATTCGCAGTACAATTGCTCGAACGTTGGAACAACTGGGTGTGTTTGACGAAGCGGAGCCGCATCACCGCAGACAGCTTGAACTATATGAATCACTGGAAGGCCAATCAGGAGTTCTTAGCATTCATGCTCGACATGCGCTCGCGTCAAACTTAATGCATCAGAGCAGGTTTGACGATGCTATCAATATCACGCTTGAAGAAATCAACATATTGCGCGCATCACGAGAATCCAGAGATGAGCAGCTCGTCAATGCGCTGAGTAACTTAGGCGTCGCGTATCTTCAAACTGGTCAATATAACGATGCAGCTCCGATACTTGAAGAGTCACTCGTCACAAAGCGAGTTACCCAAGGTGATCTAGATGTGAGCACTCTTTCTTCAATCCATAATCTCGCAGGCTTGTACGGACAAATTGGACAACATGAGCGATCTCTCGAGCTTGCAAAAGAGGCATACGAAGGCAGACTCGAAGTGTTGGGACCAGGTGATCCGCGCACATTTGGATCTATGAACCTAGTAACATGGATGCTCAACGCACTCGAAGAGTTCGATGAATCGAAAACAATCCAGACTCTGGGTACGACATGTTGATTGACGAATGGAAAACAAAACAATCGAGTTTTCACTGATCGAAGATCATTCCTTTATGGACAACCATTTGCATAATCCGAGAGGAATGCACTGATGTCGAAGAAATCAAAGCTGCCATCGCTGTTGTAATCCGCATCGGCTTCTTTCTGGCTATACCCAATGAGAAAATCTGAAACATCGAAGAAGTTCAATGTTCCATCATCATTGATATCAGCAGGGCATATCCCGTCTGGAACAGAATATACATACGCTGCGCCGGAGTTGGTTCCGAACTGAGTGTCCCCGATCGCTCCAACTCCGATATTGTTGCGATGAATCGAAACTGAGCGCCCAAACAAATCTTGAGCAGATCCATTTCCAGCTAACAGTTTGTATAGCTCATTCCCAGATGTGGCGCCGAAGAGATATGCGGACCCTGACCACATTCCATTATCGTTGTCTCGATATGCGCCGACCAGTACTACTCCGTTATAGATTGAAACTGAGAATCCAAAGCGATCGCCTGCGGATGCGTCGGATGGTGCAAACTTGGCAATTTGCTCTCCTGTCTTAGCATCAAACAAATACACCGCGCCTGAATCAGTTCCATTCGTATCATGCGCCCAAGCTCCAACAGCAACGATTCCGTTATGAATCGCGACGGAAGTGCCGAATAAATCTCCTGCAGCTCCATCGCTTGGAACGAGCTTGGCAATCTGGGTATTTGTTTCCAAATCGAACAGATATGCAGCGCCGGATCTGAAACCGAGATCACTGTCCCGATATGCACCAACAACGAGCGTGCCTTCGTCGATTGCGATCGCATTTCCAAATGAATCGCCGGCTGCGGCATCACTTGCGTGCAGTTTTCCTAGCGACGCGCCTGTAAATGGTTGGTACAGATATACAGAACCGGAATCGTTTCCATTATCATCGTCGAAGCTCGAACCAACAGCAGCAATTCCGCCGTTAAATCCAATGTCGAGTGCGACTGAGGCTCCAAAGAAATCTCCAGCATTTCCATCTGATGGAACGAGCCGACGGATGCGATCACCGGTAAATGCAAAGTAGAGATAAGCTGCTCCGCCGTTTGCGCCATTCTCTGAATCTCCGCTTGCGCCAATCGCTACGATCGCACTGTCATAGTCGACAGAATATCCAAAGTTCCCTTCGTGCGTTCCTGAGTCTGGAAGATAGGTTGCAAGCAATTCTCTGTTTGTTGAGTCAAAGAGATACGCAGCTCCAGCATTATCTCCACGCTCATCATTCTTATTCGCTGAAACAACTAGCACGCTTGTATCAGCAGCTACTGCGTATCCAAAGTTGTCGAATGACAAATCCTCTTGATTTGGGACAATTTTGAAGTTTTGATTCCCTGTAAATGTACTAAAGAGATAAGTAGCGCCGATGGAAGGCCCGCCGTGCTCTTCTCTGAATGCACCGACTGCGATATTGAAACCTTCAATTGCGACTGAAGTACCAAATTCATCTCGATTGGAAAGATCATCGGATTGTAGCTCTACAGCTTGAATACCAGTAGTCGCATTGAAGACGAATGCTGATCCTGTAAATGTGTTAAAATCCCGAGCACCTGCGACAACGATATCATTTTCAAATGCGACAGAGTTCCCAAAGCCCCGGTCGTTATTCTCTGGAGTGATCCTGCTTACTTGTGTAAAATTCAGCGAGTCATAGATATATACCGCTGCTACACCATCCACATTGTTTCCATCTGCTGGAGCACCGATCGCGATTCGATTTCCACTTGATGCAACTGAATAACCGAAATGATCTCCGAACTCAACTCCGTTTGGGACGAACTTTTGGATTTGTATCCCCGCGTTTACACTAAACACATACAACGCGCCGGTATGAAGCTGTGGGTTGTTCGCGAACGGCGCGCCGACCGCGAGCCTCCCGTTATCCATATCAATGCTTAAGCCAAAAAGGTCTCCATCTAACCCATCATCCGGGCTAAGCTTGTGGAGTTGTGATCCGGTTGTTGCATTAAACAGATACACATATCCAGGTCCAGTGGCCGCACTGAATGGTCCGATTGGTGCGCCAACTGCGACAATTCCATTGTCAATTGCAACGCTGTGACCGAAGGTGCCGTCTGTGTCATTATCTGCGGGTGTAATTTTCCTAAGCTGTGCTCCTGTTGTTGCATCAAACAAATACACAGACCCTACTTCACCTCGATTACCATTTGCCCCAACAGCAACAACACCATTACTGATATCAATGCTTCTTCCAAAGCCATTATTCGCGTGCCCATCTTCTGGTATGAGACGCGCGATTTCTACTCCTGTTGACATGTCATAAAGATGAGCAGACCCGAAGTCATCGTTCTCCTCGTCGAAATCAACTTGATAAGCTCCAACAGCGAGAATGCCGTTATCCATCGCTACGGATCGACCAAACCCATTTCCAGTTGGATCTAATGCTCTGGGTGAAAACAAAACATGATCATGGAAAACTATCTGCCCTTTGGCAGACGATGAAAAAAACGGAACATTACAAATCACTGCGACAATTGTTAAGTGCTTTAGAACTGATCTAAATCTCATTGTTACCCCTCGAACTTTGCGAATCATAAAGTGGAACGGATAGTGTACACACAATCGTATTGTTTCCATCGTATAGAAATCAGATAAGCTTATTTTTCATCACTATTCTCCTGCGTTCGGATTTTGCGATAAGATGAACTGAAATGAGTACAAGCATGCAAATTATAATTCGTGATGTCGTGTCAGCCGACCTACCTTTGTTTTTCGAGTTCCAAGCGGATCCGATGTCAGTCGAGATGGCTGTTGTATACGCTCGTGATCAGTCAGCATTTACTAAACACTGGGAATCCATAATTCAAAGCAGTTCTGTAGTTGCCAAGTCGATTCTCATGGATAATCAAGTTGTTGGATATATGTCCTGTTTCAAGATGGATGATCTTGATTCGGTTGGCTATTGGATCGGACGAGAGTTTTGGGGCCGAGGAATCGCAACTAAAGCTTTACAACTCATGCTCACTCAAGTCCAAACCCGGCCGTTACATGCACGAGTTGCTCGACAAAACGAGGGTTCAATCCGGGTCTTGCAGAAATGCAATTTCCAGATTGTCGAATACCAAATCTCACCAGATGATGGTAAGTTTCCAGTGTGCGAAGAAGCAATTATGCTATTGCGTTAATGATCGCCCCGGTTTGCTTTACGGAAACCGTTTCATTTCTTGTCAACAAGCTACGGCTCCGTTGACAAGTACTTGGAGTTACTTTGAAACACATGCGTTATTGAACGATTGCAAGAACGCACTGACATCAAAGAAATCAAACCCGCCGTCGCTGTTGAAGTCCGCTTTAGGATCCATCACTGAGAATAGCTGAAGAAATGCGGAGACATCGAAGAAGTTTAAAATGCCATCCTGAGTTAAATCCGCTGGCCCGTATGGATTGGCTGCGTTTGGAGATGGGTTAAAAAAAGCAAAGCAATCTGATCCATCTGGAGAACGACCTTCAGCAACATCGCTCGTCTGAGCTGTGTATGAAACAACATCTATCTCTGCGAGTTGATTGTCTACTCTGTCGAATAATCCGACAGACTCTCCTCCTCCTGAGAGTTTAAAGTTCGCGTGCGTAGCTCCTTGCTCAGGTTGGTTATCTGCCCAAATCACAAGGTATCCATTCGCCGGAATGCTAACTCCCATTGGGATTTCCCATTTCATGCGATCCGTAAGATCATCAGTAAGGAAGCGTCCACTCAAATCGATTTCGATATTCTCATTGTTGTAGAGCTCGATGTAATCATCATCCTCTCCGAACTCATCAAGAATTGAACCGTCGTTACTTGCGAGCCATTCGTTCACGAAAATCATCGGAGTAGGATCAGGATCCGTAAAACAATCATCTCTCGGATCGTTGCTCGCTTCAGGCGTCACCGCACAAAATACTTCAAGTGCGTCTGAACCATCAGGGGACCTGCCGTATGAGCGATCTACATTTAACCCAGAATAAGTCAGTGTATCGATGAGCACTACGCTTTGATCGTCTCGATGCGATAACGATACCATCTCGCCTCCAGAACCGAGTTTGAATGTTGCGTGCATCGGTCCATCCGCAGGATCATTATCTGCCCAGATAAGTAGGTATGACTTTGCTGCGATGATTGTGCCTTCAGGGATCTTCCACAACTTCGGAA
>Ga0209344_10001194_pt1 | contig 35599 bp, 27 predicted proteins | sample Cruoilmetagenom6_FD_187293 | JGI IMG/M metagenome (GOLD analysis project Ga0209344, IMG submission 187293) | Oil polluted marine microbial communities from Coal Oil Point, Santa Barbara, California, USA - Santa Barbara Oil Seep Sample 6 (SPAdes)... | ecosystem: Environmental > Aquatic > Marine...
ATACCGTGCTGGCCAACCTGAAAACAGCTATCAATGGAACCTACCATGCTTTCGACTTCCGTAAATACGCAGACCGTTATCTGGCCGAGGTTCAGTACCGTTTTAACCGTCGCTTCGATCTTGGCACTATCCTCAAGCGCCTCGTTCGCGCGGCGGCGATTACTACCCCATGTCCTGAAGCTGCCATTCGGGCGGCTGAGGCATGTAACTAATCAGGCTTATAAATGGGAGTATCGCGAAGGCATGTTTCATGCACTAAGGGCACCCGTCAATATTTTTATGTCGTAGCGTCAGGCATTTTTAACCGTGGTTAACCGCGGCGCTTCAAGGTGTTAAGGAAGGCATAGAGTATGTTGCTTCATCATATGGCGTATTAGTCTGCCAGCAGCAGTAGAGGATGCGAATTCACTTGAAGGCTGTCTGTTCAGTGCATTATTTGATAGGGTTCCATTGTTACTGATTCGACTTTGTCACCAAGCAAGACTAGTTGACCTTCAAGCCGGGTGTTACCAGTCTCGCTGAATAAGAAACGATAGGTGCGTCGCAACACCCTTCGCCCAGTCTTGTCGCGAACCAGAGCCAGTCCGATGTTGGCGACCGTGTCGTCGAGGAATTGCAAATTATCATTGCGGCAGACATGTTTTCCCATATTCCTGGCGATCTCAAGGGCGCGCAGACTGTCAAACCAGAACCACCCCAACGCGGCTAAAAACAGCAGGAAAAATAAACTTATCATATCCATGCTTAAGAAATCCTGAAGGCCAAACCAATAGATACTCACCGGTTCTGGTGTGTGTTTTTAAAAAACTAAAATATAGAAGCCACAGAACAGGCTATATACGCCGGAACGGCATAAAAATTGAAACTAATTCAATTTTCCGTCGACGTCAACAGCCTTGCACTCTTTTAGTTGCCGTTGATGTGGGTCATCTTGAATTCCAATGGTCGTAGCCTCTTCTCGGTATTCCATCGGGCTCTGAGTGTTATTACCGACTTCGCCATGATGAGCTGAATTTACTGCGACATATCGACAAAATCAGCTGACGCGATGATTACGATCGACCGAGGTGAACGGTTAGCGGGGTAATCAAGCCGAGACCGCAAATCGCCCGAAAATCCATTAGAAAAGCTAATTGTGAATCAACTGCATAATTGATGATACTGGCAAGGAAATAGATTCATGGCCATAATTTTGTCTATAGCGGAAACATTGCCATAGTCTACTCGCCTGCCCACCATAGTTCAAAAAGGGCAATCAAAATTATCCATTTTTTGCCGCTGACGCATGTCTTTGAGCCAGGATTTAACCTTTTTGATGTCTTGAAATACGAGTAAATCGTCTTTTAATTCGCGAATGGTGTGTTGGACGTTGGCGATGTCGGTGGCGAGGCTGCGCATGATGGTGCTGGGAGACAGCCGAGTAAAAGGGGAGATGCCAAATTGTGTTTTGAACATATCCTCGGTGTGAAAGATTTCATGATCCAACTCGTTGAGCTGTTCTTTCAATATCTTATTGTAGTGCTTCAATCGGCCTGCGGTAATGTTGTTGATGGTGGCTTGGTCGAAGTGCTCTAGCTCCAGCTGAAGCTCCAATAAAAGTAACAGATTTTTCTCGTCATAGGCTTGGTTAATGCGTTGCATTAAGGCCGTCTTTCGGTCGCGCTCCTGTGGGTCTGGTTCGCGGTCGGGGTGCAGGGCACTGGCCAGTTTACGGTACAACTCGCGGATGGACTGATTGGTTTGTTGCTCTTCAGCTAGTTGCTGCGACTCTTTGGCTATTTGTTTGGCTGTTTTTTTTCGTTTTGCCCGGCGTTCTTCGTGCTCCTGGCGGTCAGCTTGGTTCTGTGTTTCCTGTTCATGGAGGTGCGTTTCCGCCCGCTTCATCAATTCTTCGGGTGAGCTCATATCAAAGTCGTCGCCCAAGTCAACACCCAATATGTCCTCAAACATGGATTTCATGCCTTCCACTGCGGCAGCTTTTTCAGCGTCGAAGTCAGAGTCATTGTATTTGTTGTAGATGTTCTTCAAATTTTCATCATCACGCTCTGCTGCAAGTCTTCCAGCCAATTCGCTAATCAGATCATCGATCATGTGGCGCTCAGTTGAAGTAAGTCCTTTTTTGTCACTGGTACGATCAAGGCAATGCACTAACTCGATTTCTATATCTTGCGATGTTTTGATAAGTGGGGCTAAATCTCTGGCGTATTTTTGCTGGTAAGTAGGAATAATTTCCTGCCAAGCGGCCAGCCTGGTGCGCTTTTTTTCAATTTTCTTGATCAGGGCATTGAAAGCTTTTTGTTCTTTAGATAGCTGCGGCTGGTCTTGGTTAATGACAATGCTGAGGGTTTTTGTTTGGATAGTGAGCATGATTGGATTGCTTTATGTGAGTTGGCGGCTCGTTTGAATTTCAAAAAGAGCTAGTTATTCTTGCCCTACCTCGATTGTAACGTTGGATTATTCAGAGGTAAACGGTAGGCGCTTTAACGGGTTTTGAGGGTTTTGAATGCTCGTTCCAACCAGTAATGTGTTTGAGTGAGTGTTTTGGTGGGTAAATCAAAAAGTCTGCAGTGAAAATCAGATTATGCATTTCCTGCGTTTGCCGAAGTGATTCGACCCGACTCATGTTTACTATGTGAATGGAATAGCAGGCTGGTTGCGCGCCATTGATCATGAAAAAGCTACACAGATGCTGAAAAGCTGGGGAGATAGAGTAAAAGCTTGAAAGCCAAGGTATGTAAAAATTTCAATTTAATTTGGAAAGGTCAAACAAGCTAGCGACGAATGCAAGTTGTGTCCGACACATATTACGCAACGCGTCTAAATTATTGGCTTTTTTCAGCTCAACTGATTACACCTCTTGCTTCAAACTGGCACTAATAAATTCATCCAGATCGCCATCCAGCACTCCCTGAGTGTTGCCTATATCCACATTGGTGCGTAGATCCTTGATGCGTGATTGGTCCAGCACGTAAGATCGGATTTGATGTCCCCAACCAATGTCGGTTTTTCCATCTTCCATTTCCTGTTTTTCGGCATTGCGTTTACGCAACTCAGCTTCATACATGCGCGACTTCAGCATTGCCATCGCTTCGGCGCGGTTGCGGTGCTGCGAGCGGTCGTTCTGGCATTGCACAATAATGCCTGTGGGTGCATGGGTGATGCGTACCGCTGAATCGGTTTTGTTAATGTGCTGTCCGCCTGCACCGCTTGCGCGGTAGGTATCCACGCGCAGGTCTGCTGGATTGATTTCGATTTCGATGGATTCATCCACTTCAGGATAGACGAATACGCTTGAAAAAGAGGTGTGGCGTCGGTTGCCGGAGTCGAATGGGGACTTGCGCACTAGTCGGTGTACGCCAGACTCGGTGCGTAAATGGCCATGAGCATAGTCGCCAATTACCTTGAGAACGGCACCTTTGATACCGGCTACTTCGCCATCGGATTGCTCCAGAACTTCCACTTGGAAGCCTTTTTTCTCACAGTATCGCAGGTACATGCGCAGCAGCATCGAAGCCCAGTCTTGCGCCTCGGTACCACCAGAGCCTGCCTGAATGTCGAGGAAGCAGTTGTTGGCATCCATGGGCTTGGAAAACATGCGGCGGAATTCCAGGGCCGCCACCACATCTTCCATTTTTTGCACATCCTGCACGATGCTGTTGAGACTGGCATCGTCATTTTCCGCCAACGCCATTTCAAATAGCTCGGCTGTATCATCGAGATCTTGATTTAGCTGATTTAAGGTGAGAACGATGCCTTCAAGCAGCTTACGCTCGCGCCCCAGTTCTTGAGACCGTTTGTTGTCCTGCCAAATGGCAGGGTCTTCGGCGAGGATTACGACTTCTGCCAGCCGTTCTTGTTTGCCATCGACGTCAAAGATACCTCCGTAGTTCAGTGCTACGAGCACGGAGGTCCTGTAGCTGGTTGGTGATGGCGTTGAGTTGTTCGGCTTCCATTATATTGTCGAGTGCTGAAAAGGTAATGATTATATCTGAAAGCTCATCCCTGAGTTTAAGGAAGACTGCTTTTGAGGCAGGAGCATGTCCTGTGGGCGATTACCTGCTGGTGGTCGACGATCAAGCAAGTCAATTGACTAACGTGAAACTGCTCGCTGCGATTTGTTTACGGAGTGGGTGAGGGAAGCGGGCATCGCAAGCTATATCATCGGGGATGGCTCTTTGCTATGCACGTCAGGCTAATTTAAAGAATATAAATGCCAAGCGCAACACCGGCCCCCATAGCCAAAAATCCTGCTGCGACCTGTTTTGACAGGGCCATGCCGCCGAAGAATACAACTAGCCCAAATTTGAATACCATGTTGGACAGGAAAGCGAGGGCGATGGCTGTTACTGCTTGATCATCGTTCAGTTTATCTAAATCAAATAAATGCAGGCTGGAGAGCGTGATGGCATCCACATCGGTGAGCCCGGAGATTAAGGCGACAACATACAGCCCCCCGCTACCGGCAATATCTGAAAGCCAGGCAGCGAAAAAAAGTACTGCTGCGTAGAGCAGGCCGAAGCCCAGAGCGGTAGGTATCTCGGTCGGATTGGCAGTTTTGGGCATAGGTAAATCTGAAGCGGTATGCAATTTGCGCCAGTCGAAAAGGGTGGCGGCCAGTCCGAAGATGAGGCCGAGCCCCATCACCGGCAATAGTTTGACGAGCAAGCTGGGTGACACAACTGCACTTATCACAGTCAAGCGCAGCAGTACGACTTGGCTGGCAAGCAGGATAACTACAGCAGACAGGCGCGACATGATTTCACTGGTTTTGCCGTGGCGCGCGTAAACCAATGTGGTTGCGGTACTGGATGCCAGTCCGCCGAGCAAACCGAGCAGCGGTGCGCCATAGCGTTGCCCTGTCCAGTGCAGAGCGACATAGCCAGCTAGACTTAGCCCGGAAATCAGCACTACCATCATCCATATCTGATGCGGATTGAATGCCCCATAAGGGCCGAAGTTCTGGTTGGGCAGGACAGGAAAAATGACGAAGATTAGTACCAAAAATTGCAGGATGGAAACCAAGTCGCGCCGCGCCAAGCGTTTCGTCATGCCGTGTAGTTCGAGTTTGAAGTAAAGCAGGGTCGTGGTGACTATGGCTAGCATGATGGCCAATTTTGCTTGACCATACCAGATTAATGCGCCAAGCACATAACATAGCAGCAAAGCGGTAACCGTGGTGGTGCCTGGATCGTTTTCTTCGGTGGGGTTTGTGAGATAGGCAGCAATGATCATAACGCCCACGATGCAGAAGCCTGTAACCAACAGCCAAGGGGAGCCAGTTTTGCTGGAGAGCATGGCGGTGAGCGTGCCCAGTAGCGCAACCAACGCGAAGGTTCTCAGTCCGGCTTTGGATGAAGGCCTGCGCTCACGTTCCAGGCCGATCAGCAGGCCAATGGCGAGGCTGGCGAGGAACTGTGGCAGGGCCTCAATACCGTTGCTTTGCCAAATTTGATGATTCATCGCATGGCCGCCTTGTTATAAATTAAACGAAGAGTGTATTGCCGGCATTTCAGATCAAAGATCTCAAGGGCACCTCTAAAAATCCAATTTTCGTCACAATACCGCGTTACTCGAAAAAATTATCACTTACATATCAGATATATGCTGCGTTCAATTTTTTACTCGCGCCTTGTTTTGCCTGGCAACGGGGTAAGCAGGCAAGCTGCGAAGCGGCTGCTCGCAAAGTTGAATTTTTAGAGGCGCCCCCAAACGATAAAACGTGTGTGCATTTTTCATCCAGCATACAGCTGGCAATCATTGTGATGATGGAAAAATTGCCCAGACTGACGTCAAGGTGATCAACTCAGCCAGCACCACACCTCTCGTTTCACCTGATCAAGCGCACAGGCGAGACTGCTGGTTTGATTTTTTGCGCAGCGTAGTCTCTTGGTTTCACAGTATTGCGTTAAAGTCCAAGCGAAGATAGCAAAATTTAGTAAAAAATGGGATTGTATTTTTTCTTGTCTGGATCTGCGTTTGTGGATTACACAAAATTTTAAATAAAAAATTCCGCACGGTTTTATAGATCTATTTATTTCCAGTGTCGGACGATGAGCTGCAAGTTGACGTTGCCATTGTATTCATTGATAGCCAGATTGAAAACCGCACGAATGTTGGCTGGCATGAGGTCAACACAAAAAAAGTGAATGGCATCATATGCTGTACTCGACGGTGAGAGTTTCAGCTTTAACTTGAGATGCTTTTCGCCGACTACGCGCTGGCTTATTACAGTGAACTCGCCTTCAAAGAATGGCTGCGGGAAACCCTGTCCCCAAACTTGCTGTTCCAGGCTGCGCGCAATGCTTAATGTGAATTCAGATGGTGCGAGCAGACCGTCTGTTTCAATAATTTTGGTAAGATCGGTTGGGGAAAGCAAGCTTTGTGCTACGGCTTCAAAGGCGGCCTTAAATTCATCGAAATGTTCCTCGCGCAGGCTAAGGCCTGCCGCCATGGCATGACCACCAAATTTTTGTAGCAGATGCGGATGGCGTTTGGATACAAGGTCAAGTGCATCGCGCAGATGCAGAGCTTGAATGCTGCGTCCAGAGCCTTTTATTTCGCCATTGAGTGATCGTGCGAACGCTATGACAGGACGATGGTAGCGGTCTTTTAGACGCGAAGCGAGAATGCCGATTACACCTTGATGCCAAGTTTCGTCGAACAGCGCGAGGCTGCAACTGTCAGTCGGAGTGATGTGTTCCAGCGTGGCCAGCGCCGCTTGCTGCATGTCAGCTTCTATATTGCGTCGGGTATGGTTTAGAGTATCGAGTTGCGCCGCGATTTTTGCTGCTTCAGTCACGTCATCGCTAATCAAACATGCGATACCCAGGCTCATATCTTCCAGTCGTCCAGCTGCATTCAGGCGTGGCCCCACGACAAAGCCCAATTCATAACTGGAAGCCTGAGCATAATTTTTACTGGCTACCTGCAACAATGCGTTGATGCCACAACAAGCACGCTTGGCACGGATGCGCTGTAGTCCTTGTTGTACCAGAATACGATTATTTTCATCCAGCTTTACAACATCTGCAACTGTTCCCAAGGCAACCAGATCGAGTAGTTTGCCTAGATTCGGTTCCGCTTGCTCCGTGTATGTGCCACGAGCCCGCAGTTCGGCGCGTAATGCGAGTAACACATAGAACATGACGCCAACCCCCGCCAGGTTTTTGCTGGGAAAATCGCAGCCCGGTTGGTTTGGATTAACAATACAAAGTGCGTCCGGCAAGGCATCACCGGGCAGATGGTGGTCGGTAACAAGCACCTGCATGCCTAATCGGTTGGCCTCGGCCACGCCTTCCACGCTGGCGATGCCATTGTCCACGGTGATTAGTATGTCGGGGGTGGATTGCGCCGCCAGGCGCACGATTTCCGGCGTCAAGCCGTAACCATATTCGAATCGGTTAGGTACGATGAAATCTACTTGCGCACCCAATATACTTAGGCCTCGCATCCCCACAGCACAAGCGGTCGCGCCGTCGGCATCATAATCTGCCACGATCAGCAACTTGCGTTGTGTGGCGATGGCGTCAGCCAATAAACATGCCATTTTTTGTGCGTTTTTTAGTTGCGTGAAGGGCAGCAGATATTGCAGGCCGGTATCTAACTGCGTCACATTACTAATGCCGCGCGCGGTATAAATACGTGCCAAAAGCGGTGCGATGCCAGTGTCGATAAGCTGTTGAGTAGTATCGGTGGGGTAGGGGCGTTGGCTTATTTGTATCATACGTTTTAGTGATGTGGGACAGAGTGAGATGATTTTAACAGAGACAGGGTTCTCTCCCTGCTTGTGGAAAGAGGGGTGCAATATAGTCGAAGAACCTCTCTAACACCCGATACGGCCTATTACTATTTCGATAACTTATACGCCTCAGTCGATGGCCTCTCCACCACCATGTCGGGTCTCCAGCACTGGGCGATCAATCTTCGATAGCATGTCAACCCTGCTACCCCTACCCCGAGAGAAGATGTGCGCCACTTCCGTTGTTTCAATGCTCCTCTGAAAAAATCAAGTTTCCAGGTAAGGCAAGGCACGAATAAGAAATTTAAGCGCGGCATATAATTGATATATAAGCGATAATATTTTCGAGTGATGCCGTATTGTGGCAAAAACTGAATTTTAGAGGTGCCATTTATCATATACGTATTCCTAATACTACAGGTTGTATGTATTTGCTTTTCTTCTTATTCAGAGAGTGAACTACATAGTAAAACTCGCTTTATTCGTCGGGCTGTGTTTTTCCAGATTGGTGATAATTACATGGTTACTGGAGTAATAAGTCATGGCAGAAGACAGCGATCTCGAAAAAACGGAACAACCCACACAACGGCGCCTGGATCAGTCCCGTGAAGAAGGTCAGGCAGCGCGTTCGCGCGAACTGTCTACTTTTTCTGTGGTGTTTGCAGGGGGTGCTGGGCTATGGTTGATGGGTTCCGAGTTGTCTTCGCAACTAACCAAGCTGTTGCGTGATGGTCTTACTCTTGATGCCACACTGGCTTTCGATGCCGATCTTTTGTTACCACGCTTGCACTCGTTATCGTTGGAAGTTCTAGTGGCATTTCTGCCTTTTCTATTATTGTTGCTCGTTATTGCTGGGGTAGCCCCTATATTGCTTAGTGGCTGGATATTCAGCTTGAAGCCACTACAACCCAAGTTTTCAAAACTCAATCCGATCGCAGGTATAGGCCGCATGTTCTCGATTAATAGCCTGGTCGAACTTGGCAAGGCTATTGCAAAATCACTGGTAGTAGGTGGCATTGGTGCGTGGGCTGTCTGGCACAACAAAGACTCGGTGATGATGATGGCAGCGGAGCCGTTACTTGCTGCCTTTCCGCATCTGGGCTATCTGTTGTGGATGAGCTTCGTCGCTATTATGGGTGGCATGTTTCTGATTGCTGCTGTGGATGTTCCTTTTCAACTGTATGAACACAACAAGAAATTGAAGATGACCAAGGAAGAGGTTCGTAAAGAGGCCAAAGAAACCGAGGGTGATCCACAGGTCAAGGGACGCATTCGCAATATGCAACAGGAAATGGCGCGCCGCCGCATGATGTCGAATATTCCAACTGCCGACGTGGTGGTGACCAATCCAACACACTATGCCGTAGCATTGAGTTACAGCGAAAAAGGTATGGGCGCACCTGTCGTGGTGGCCAAGGGCTCCCATTTGCTTGCTGCACGCATCCGTGAAATTGCTATTGAAAATAATGTGCCGATCCTTGAAGCACCACCACTGGCGCGCGCCTTGCACAAGCATACCGAGTTGGGTCAGGCCATTCCTGAAGCGTTATACAACGCCGTAGCGGAAGTATTAGCCTATGTTTATCAATTACGCCGTTATCGCCAAGGTGGTGGTGCCATGCCGGATGCTCCACATGACTTGTCGGTGCCGCCACAACTTGATCCCGCAGCTGATGGGGAAGGATCTATATGATTAATTTATTGGCCATACAAAATTTTATCAAGCGCATTGGTTTGAGCAGCATGGGTGGGCCAGTTCTGATCATTATGATTCTGGCGATGATGGTGTTGCCGTTGCCACCATTCCTGCTTGATATTTTGTTTACCTTCAATATTGCACTGGCTGTTATGGTGTTGCTGGTAAGTATGCATACCGCCAAGATTCTGGATTTCGCTGTATTCCCAACCGTCCTGCTGATTACCACACTGCTGCGCCTTTCGCTCAATGTGGCTTCCACTCGAGTGGTGCTGCTGGAAGGCCATACTGGCCCAGAAGCTGCTGGCAAGGTAATTGAAGCGTTTGGTCAGTTTCTGGTGGGCGGCAACTACGCTGTCGGCATAGTCGTATTCATCATTCTGGTGGTGATTAACTTTGTGGTAATTACCAAGGGTGCAGGTCGTATCGCTGAGGTTGGAGCACGCTTCACATTGGATGCAATGCCTGGTAAGCAAATGGCGATTGATGCCGATCTGAATGCTGGTCTGATTGGCGAAGATGAGGCACGGCGGCGGCGTGCCACTATTTCGCAGGAAGCGGATTTTTATGGCTCAATGGATGGGGCCAGCAAATTTGTGCGTGGCGATGCGATAGCGGGCATTGTCATCATTTTTATCAATATTATTGGCGGATTGATCATTGGCGTATTCCAGCACAATCTGGACTTGGCTACTGCCGCCAACAACTATACCCTGCTGGCCATCGGAGATGGTTTGGTGGGGCAAATTCCGGCGCTTGTTATTTCCACCGCCGCCGGCATGATGGTGAGCCGTGTATCAACTGAAGAGAATATCAGCCAGCAAATCGTTGGGCAGTTATTTAGCCAACCGCAGGTACTGGTTTTAACTGCGGGCATCATTGGCATACTGGGTCTGATTCCTAATATGCCACATGTCTCTTTCTTGTTACTGGCTGGCGCTCTGGGCGGCCTGGCTTATTTCATCATGAAGCGCGCCAAGACTGTCGAGCAGGAGCCTGAAGCGGCAAGTACTGTTGCACCGCCATCAGAAACGAATGAGGCTAGCTGGGAAGATGTTTCGCAAGTAGACATACTGGGGCTGGAAGTCGGGTACCGTCTTATCGCGCTGGTTGATAAAGCACAGGACGGAGACCTATTGCGTCGCATCAAGGGGATACGCAAAAAATTTACGCATGACATTGGATTCTTGCCGCCAGCAGTTCATATCCGCGACAATCTCGACCTGCGTCCAAATGCATACCGCATTACTCTGAAGGGGGTTGAAATTGGCACGGGTGATGCCTTTCCCAATATGCATTTAGCGATTAATCCAGGCAACGTCACCGGCGTGTTACCTGGTACTCCGACGCAGGATCCGGCATTCGGCCTGCCTGCAACCTGGGTGGACACAACGATGCGCGAACAGGCACAGTCTATGGGCTACACGGTGGTTGATGCCAGCACGGTTATCGCCACGCATCTCAGCCATCTCGTCCAAACCCATTCCGCTGAATTGCTGGGTCGACAAGAATTACAACAATTGTTCGATCATTTGAGCAAGCTGTCACCCAAGTTGACCGAAGATCTTATCCCTAAATTGCTGCCGCTTTCTACAGTGCAGAAGGTAATGCAGAATTTGCTCGATGAAGGAATGCATATCCGTGACATGCGTACCATATTGGAAACGTTGGCGGAGTGTGCCGCTCAGACACAGGACGCAAACCAGCTTACTGCCTTAGTGCGTATAGCGCTTGGCCCAGCTATCGTGCAGCAGTTCTATCCTGCGGCACAGGAATTGCAGGTCATCGGCATGGACAAAGAACTGGAATATATCTTGATTCAGGCCATGCAGACGGGTGGCAGCAATTTGGCAATCGAACCTGGATTGGCCGACACTCTTCTGCGTGAGGCGCAGACTGCTGCACAGCTGCAAGAACAATTAGGGCTACCCACAGTTCTTTTGGTGCCGGGACAGCTACGCGATTTGCTGGCACGGTTTCTGAAGCGTGCGTTGCCGCAACTCAAAGTTATTTCGCATGAGGAAGTGCCAGGCTTCAAGGCGGTAAGGGTAACTTCAATGGTAGGAGGGAAAGCATGAACGTGAAAAAATTTGTGGCCACAACTTCGCGTGAAGCATTACGGTTGATACGCATTGAGATGGGCGCTGATGCGGTTATCCTATCCAACCGTATGGTGGACGGTGGGGTTGAGATTATGGCGTTGGCTAGCGCGGAATTTGCACAATTGACACATGAGTCCAAGCAACCGGCTCCCGCGCCGGTCCGGGCAGCGATAGTTAAGCAGGAACGCGCACCTGTCATAGTTATGGCGGAGCCTGCAACATCCTCCATATCTACAATGCAACTGGAACAGCAAGGTATCCTCAATGAGATCAAGTTCATGCGCAATATGATGCAGGAACAGATGGATTGTCAATCGTGGTCGGATAGGCAGCAGCGCGACCCTCAACGCACGCGTATATTGCGCGATTTGCTGAATGCAGGATTTAGCGCATCCCTATCGCGCCAGATGATTGACAAGATGCCAGCTGCGGCCAACATGGAATGGGTGCGTCGGGTTCTGGGAAACAACTTGCGTATCGCCACGAAGCAAGAAGACATAATAGTGCGTGGCGGCGTGGTTGCGCTGATAGGTCCCACTGGCGTTGGAAAAACAACCACCACGGCCAAGCTGGCGGCACGTGCGGTGGTCCGATATGGTGCAGACAAGGTGGCATTACTCACCACCGACAGTTACAGAATTGGTGCACATGAACAATTGCGCATTTATGGCAAGATACTTGGCGTGACAGTTCATACAGTGCGCGATACCGAAGATTTACGCCACACCTTGTCTGGCCTGAAGCAAAAACATTTGGTACTGATTGATACTATCGGTATGGGGCAGCGCGACAGTCGCATGGCAGCGCAAACCGAAATGTTCAATGCTACTGGAGTGCAGCGCCTGTTGTTGCTTAATGCCACCAGTAGCGGCGACACGCTAAATGATGTGGCGAGCATGTATAACGGTGCAGGGGTAATTGGTTGCATCCCTACGAAACTAGACGAAGCGGTAACCTTTGGTACGGTGCTGGATGTAGCAATGCGCCACAAATTGACATTGCACTACATTGCCAATGGGCAACGCGTGCCGGAAGACTTGCACGAAGTAAACATGGAATACCTGTTGCATCGCGCCTTGAAACAATCTGCTAAAGCAGCTCCATTTGCTTTACATGAACTGGATTTTCCTGCGCTGATGGCGGGAGTGGGTGGGGCACCTATAACTCGGGAGGAATATGCAACTAGAATGCGTAACTGATCAAGCAGAGGGTTTGCGCCGCCTGTTAGTTCGTGCTTCCACCCGAGTGATCACAGTGACCGCTGCCCGCGCTGGTTTCGGGGCGACCAGTGTAGTGGTGAATCTGGCTACGGCCTTGGCGCGCGCCGGTAAAGAGGTACTTATACTGGACGAGAGCCAGTCGCACGACAATGTAAGTACTATGCTTGCGCTTAAGCCACATCATGACTTGTTGCACGCTGTACGGCGCGGAAAGACGATGCGCGAAATTATGCTGCATGATGGCCCACAGAATATACGCATACTGCCTGTAGCACGTGCCATTCAAGCGTTGCCAACATTGTGTGCGCAGGAGCGTGAGCATTTACTGGAAAGTTTGGCGGAAGTATCCTGCGATGTTGATGTTGTATTGGTGGATGCAACGACATGCAGGGATCCAGATATTACTGGTCGCTTCGCGCCTAATCAGCCGCTAATGCTGGTAATGAACTCCACTGCCTCTGCTATCACTGAAAGTTATGCCTTGATCAAGCGTATGGCCATGCAAGATGGGCGTCTGAACTTTGGGATTGTGGTTAATAAGGCGTGCAATGAGCAGGCGGCACGCTTTATATTTGGTAACGTGGCAAAGGTGGCACGCCAACATTTGCAGGTATGCGTGGAATATCTAGGTTATATTCCCTTTGATGAAAAGCTTAAACGTGCGACACAATTAGGTCGCCCAGTTCTTGATGTGTTTCCAGCTGCACAGTCTACGCTGGCATTTGGCGAACTGGGCCGCAACCTGATGTTGCTACCCACCGCTGAAAGTGAACAGTCAGAAGGTCTGCCTAATGTTATACAACGATTGATTCGGCAGGTAAGCACCCTGAATTAGGGCACTCGTAAGTTATTAAATATATAAAACGTATTTCTTAAAATAAAAGGAACGTGTTGATATGGCCTGGTTTTATAAAATTTGTCAGCATCTTCTCATCCCATATAATATATGTCGCTAAAATTTCATCTTGCAACATGTGTGTTTAACTCAGTCATTACCGCAAAGACAGGGAGCCGTGAACTTTAAAAAAAATTATGAATTTTAGATTCCCGATTCACCAAAATCAGCCTGTTTTGAGCTTATTGAAACGAGAATGATGGCTACCATCAGTGACACTCTTCATAATCAATGTGAATCTCAAAAACAAATATTATGTACACAGCCAGCGGAATAAACGACAAGGAACAGTGCATCAAAGAATATGCGCCGCTAGTAAAGCGTATTGCATATCATTTGATGCTGCGATTGCCCAGCAGCATAATGGTAGATGACCTCATACAGGCTGGCATGATGGGTCTTTTGGAGGCTGCTGGGCGCTATGATGATTTGCGTGGCGCGCAGTTTGAGACTTATGCCTCGCAGCGCATTCGCGGTTCGATGCTAGACGAACTGCGTCAAGCTGATTGGATGCCGCGCAACTTGCGTCGCGATATGCGCCGCATTGAGACAGCAATCTGCAAACTACAGCAACGCCTGGGTAAACCGCCAAGTGAAACAGAGCTTGCTCAGGAGTTGGGCGTGCCGCTGGCCGAATATCAGCATATGTTGTTCATGTCGCGTGGTGCGCAATTGGTGTATTACGAAGATTTTCAAAGCGAGGGTGAAGAGGATTTCTTCGAGCGTTATGATTTTGATAGCGATGCTAATCCGCTCGACGTGTTGCAAGATGAACGTTTCCGCGATGCGTTGATCAAGGCAATCGGAAATTTGCCAGAACGTGAAAGCAAATTGATGGGCATGCATTATGAGCAGGATATGAACTTGCGCGAAATTGGTGAGGTAATGGGCGTTAGCGAATCGCGGGTGTGCCAGTTGCACAGCCAGGCGGTAGCACGTTTGCGTAGTTCGTTGAAAGGGCATTAATGGACAAGCTTAGCTTAGCCGGCCTATTGATCGGCCTAGGCGGGATTATAGGAGGACAATTACTTGAGGGGGGTGAGCTATCCATCCTTTTTCAGGGCGCGGCTTTTTTCATCGTGTTCGGCGGTACTTTGGGTGCCGTGATGCTGCAAAGTCCTCTAAATGTTTTTGTAGAGGGCGTCAAAATGGGCCGCTGGGTGTTCGTTACACCAAAGTTATCTCCGCAGAAGTTGATCTATCAAATTGTCGCTTGGAGCAGACAGGCACGCAAGGATGGAATGCTTGTTTTGGAACCACAGATTTCCAGAAGCAGCGATGCATTTGTACAAAAAGGGCTTCAACTGCTGGTGGATGGCCACAGTGGGGAGAAAATCAGAGAAATACTGGACGTAGATAATAATACGTATGAACAATTGCGATTCCAGTCTGCGCGTGTATGGGAGTCCGCAGCAGGTTATGCGCCAACTATCGGCATTCTAGGCGCTGTACTTGGGTTAATTCATGTCATGCAGAGTCTTGGAGAGCCATCAAAGCTGGGTGCAGGTATTGCAGTTGCGTTTATTTCTACCATTTACGGTGTGGGGCTTGCGAATCTAGTATTTTTGCCCATGGCCAATAAATTGAAAATGTTGATTCTGCAACAGATAATGATGCGTGAGATTTTGGTTGATGGACTGGCAGCCATCGCCAGTGGCGAAAGCTCAACTTTCATCGAAAGCAAGTTGCAGGGATTTATTTCTTAGTCATGGCACGTCGGGCAAGACATAGAGAGCATGAAAACCATGATCGCTGGCTGATCTCGTATGCCGATTTCATCACGCTGCTATTTGCCTTCTTTGTAGTGATGTATGCAATTTCTTCGGTGAATGAAAATAAATATAAAATATTCAGTGCCGCATTGACTTCCGCATTTGGTAATCAGGTAGTCAAAGCCGATGCAATTGTTTCAGTCAGCAAGCAGGATTCGTTGCTAAAATCCTTGGTGGACAGGAGAAATGCCAAGTTAGTCGAACAACAGCAGAAAGCCATGCAGGACATCGCCAAAAAAATCAATCAAGTCATGCACGCATTGGTTAAAAATGGCCAGGTCAGTGTGTTGCAGACTAATCGTGGGGTAGCGGTCGAAATAAACGCTAGCGCGCTATTCAATCAAGGGGATGCAACATTACAAGGCGATGCAATAAACACCCTTATCGCTGTGGCTAAGGTATTGGAGCCAGTTGATTTGGCCATTGAGGTCGAAGGGCATACTGATGACATACCCATCTCCAATCTGCAGTTCCCATCCAATTGGGAGTTGTCTTCGGCACGTGCCAGTAGCGTAGTGCGCTTATTTATCGGGCATGGATTAATGCCAAAGTACCTGAAAGCAATAGGTTCCGCCGCCAACTATCCAGTTATGTCCAATGATACGGTGGGTGGCCGCGCGCGAAATCGTCGAATTACCGTGACGATATTATCGCCTACGTTAGAAGAAGTAACATTAGAGCGAACAACGCAAGCACCTGAAGAGTTGGCTATCAAATAGTACGACCCGTCATTCCCACGAAGGCCGTAATCTATATCTATTTTGCTCCCACCGATGATACTCAAGTATGAGTTGATACGTTACTTGCAGTAGCGCTTAACTCATGCCCTTCTATGAGCGCATCTCAGGCCAGGCAATATTGAATATGTTTTTTTCCTGATTCAACCCAGATAATCCATTAGACCTGATTCGTGCGATGACTTCGCATTCCCCCCTTTGAAAAAGGGGGCTAGGGGGATTTGAGCATTGCAGGGACACAAAAATCCCCCTTAATCCCCCTTTTTCAAAGGGGGGGGGGCTTGTTAAATTGCCTGATGGATTATCCGGGTTCAATTTTTTTTGTTGATTGTTGATGACTCAGCTGTATCCTTTGCATGTACGTTTACTGAAATCTGACTGGCGTGTGCCAAATCGTCCAGTGTATTAATGTTAGTAAATGCAATTGCATCATCTATTACTACTTCGCTCAAATTTAAGGTTTCTAGCCAGCTATTTACTTTACGGCTACCCGAATTCAGATAGGCATCAAGTTTAGGAAGTACGCTCTTGTGATAGAGGGCAATAGTAGGCTGTCGCTTCCCCGCAACGACTGCCACGGAGGCTTCCATCGTAGTTGTTGTGCTAACTGCTTTATATAAACGGGCAATCAAATCGTCTGGCAGGAATGGTGTGTCGCAAGGAACACTCGCAACCCAATCATGACGCGCAAGTCGCAGAGCGGACTGCAATCCAGCAAGCGGTCCTGGCCAATCCGGGGTCTGATCGGCAATGACAGGAAAGCCGAAGCACAAATAAGCATCTGGCACACCATTCGCATTAATCAAAACCTCTTCACATTGGCGGCTGACAGAATCTAATACCCAGTCAATTAATGCTCGTCCATGCAAGGGCTGCAAACCTTTTGCGCCGCCGATACGAGTGCCTAAACCCCCTGCCAGAATTACAGAGGTTATTGCAGGCTGTGTCGCTTCTAGAGGCGTCTCAAATTTAACCTGAGACATTCTCATGACATATTACGTATTATTGCTAATGGCATAAACTGTAATTTTTTAAAATTTAAGATATTCGGTTGAAGTAACAAGTCATTACAAATTGCTATTGCAAGATTTAATCTATAAAGAAACCAATTGCCCCGCTGAGAAATGGTGAGGGTGTCCTGATAATATATTTTGGTTCTATTTGGGGGTGAGGAAACAACTTATATCCATTTTTGGATACGCTGACAGGCACGATTACATCGTAATCAGTAGCTTGTGTGACTAAAAAACTTAGCACTGCTCTCGCCAACACCCACTCAAAAACGGAATATCGGCTATTCCCTCATTCCTTATTTATACGGAAAGATTTAATATAATCTGCTAATCCGTCTTCTCTAGTATCATCCGTAGCCGTCTCTTCAGCAAGTAACCCATATTTATTTTTAATCATGATATCTACGCCATATTCAATTAAAATTTTGGCTGATTCTATATTATTAACGCAATGTAAAGTGCTATTCCCCTTCTTATAAAGCCCCCCTCTTGACAATGTGCCACCTCGTGAAAGCTGAATATTTGGGTTGGCACCCGCAACCAATAAATGTTTGGCGACTGTTGGATGATTAACCCATAAATGCAAAGGCGTGAAACTATCTTTATCTTTCAAATTAAAACTAGCACCGCTATCAATTAAAAACATGGCGATACTAGGATCGTCAACCTCGAATAATGGAGTACGATTATTATTATCCATCGTGTTAATGTCAGCTCCGCCATCAATTAACAGCTTAGCTGCGTCTAAGCTTGAGACATAATGCAAGGGCGATTTACCCAGAAAGTCACGAAAATTCAAATCCGCACCCTCTTCAATTGCGCTCTTTATCCCCTCTAAATTGTTGTCCCATGTCGCCACCATCAGGGCGTCATTATCTTGCACCGCTAAGATAGCGTTATTATTTTCAGAAGCAAGAATGCTAGCTGCTTTCTTTGCAGCAATTGCGCCTTCATCGACCTCTATTGCATATTTTTTTTCTTTTCCACGAAGCGGGTTAGTTTCATCTGCTAATTTTAGTGATACTTCAGCAGCGTTTGCTATGTGCTGCTTACGCAATTTCTCTATAGTAGTGGCGTCTTTACCATCCGCAAACGGTTTAGGTTCGGTCGGCGATACTGGCTTCTCTGATTTTTTTCCAAATAATTTCTGCAGTAGTGCCATGAAAAACCTCCTGATGAAATTTTATTAAATAACAATGGCCGCTGCCAAATAGCCTGAAGAACGAAAAAATTCGTAGCGAAAAATTAGCTGAGCAGGGATAAATTTTGCGAGCTTTCACCTTGCGGCGAAATGCCTGCTTGCCCCACCTGACGATTTTACAGGGTAAAAGTTATTCTATTGCCACAAAAGCGGTGAAACATATACCTCTCAGCTAAATTTGCAGCCGATTTACTACAAATACTTCAGGCTGCTAGTGGGCAGCTCGTTTAGCGTAATTTTGGAACACGTATTCTTTAACATCTTGGCATCTGTAATGATTGATCAAAAGCTTAATTTTAAAGCTTTAGAAGAGCCATTATTTGTTATGTAACTCTTAACCATATGCCTTGCATTAGAAGTAATTTTATTATCATCTATTCTAATTTTTTAAGTCAATATCTGTCAGTAACTGTATCCAAATATATAGTAAGTCTCTTTATATAATTCCACAATTTAAAGAGTCATATTGGTAGTGGTTCAGCATAAAAAAGAGCTTATGGTAGCACGTGCGTGCTTGATGAATAGCGTGGCTATTGCTTCCCCGTTGGAAAGGACTGCACGAGACGGTTGATGTGTGAGAACAGCCTCAATGCATACAACAAACGCCGCTTCAAAACCACAGCTGAAGGGTTCTAAACAGTGGTCAACTGATTTTTACGCGTTGATCCGAATGCCACTAAGCTAAGCCCTTTTAGCAAGGTTAGACTATTGTGAAGCACACGCCAATACTGGCTTAAGCTGTTGTTTTAGGTATGCTGAATGGCCTTAACTTAGTGCCATTCGGGACAGTGCCCTTTCTAAATTAAAGAGTACTGCCCTCTGTTTCTCGGTTATTCGATTCACCCAGTCATCATTTGACTGCGGCTTACGTGACCGGAGTTAGCGGCTGAATTCAAAATAATACAGGCTCTATGTGATTCGTGATGAGTAATTATTTGATAAGTATCAACTTTCGTCTATCTTGTCATTCCGACAGAGTATTGCTGTGTTTTTACAGCAATACGACGAGGAATCTGGATGCTCGCAGCATTACTGAGCACGCTAAGATCTCTCCCTACGGTCGAGATGACACGGTAGTAGATGAGTACTATGGTAGATGACTGGTACCCTTTTCGGAAGGATGTTAAAAATAATTACCCACCCTGTTTCACATAGAACCCCAATAATAAATATATTGTCTGGCCTGATACCACTTTTGGCGAGCGACCAATCGGTGGAGCTTGCGTGGTCGCGGGCAGTCGAAATAGAGAGATTAAATTGAGTCTAAAGGGCATTGACCTGAATGCCACTAAGTAAAGCCTTTTTAGCAAGGTTAGACTATTGTGAAATCCGCGCTAATACTGGCCTAACTTATTGTTTTAGATATGCTGAAGCGCCTTAACTTAGTGGCATTCCGCGTTGATCCAATATTTTTATGTGCTCAATTGCAGCCCTGTTGGGGTGGAACGTATAAACATTAGTTATTCAAATCAATATACTAATATGTGGTGTGACAATTTGCCGCATGTTCACACTTATTGAACTGAGTTATTCTCTAGCCAAGTCATTTCATAACGGCATAAATGCAGGCATTAGCTTGCATCGCAATATAAGCAATATGAATTTTATGAATGCCTGTTCAATAGGTGATTGTCATCCCAGCACTATTAATCACAAGGATTAGTTATGAGTCTTTCGAAAAAAATTCCTCTGGTGATGTTTCTAACATCGGCATTGGCTATTTACAGTAATACAACTTGGGCCGATCACGGCTCTATGGGCTTCGGCATAGGTACCGCATCGCCAATTATCACTCAGACCGGTATAACACTCCCTACCGGAATGTGGGCCAGCGGTTTGATCGCCCAATTTACTGATTTTGACAATCCCAGTCCGTCAGCCTTACATGATCTGAGCAAAGATTATGGTGATGTTCACAGTGTGAAATCTCAGTTAACACCGTCGATATTTGCGGCTTATGGCGTGACCGACAATTTTACGCTGGGTATCAGACTGCCTTATGTGCAGCGTTTCGATGTCGGTGGTGTGGATCATCACGGAGGTCATCACGATGTCAGTGACCAGGGCAATCCAGGCGGTTTTGGCGGCGTTTCCCTGTTTAGTCAATATCGCATTTTCAACTCTGTCGACAATCTAAACCATTTATCACTGGTCACGGCTCTCACTACCCCAGGCGCAACTCACGTCCGCAGCGCTGGTGAGCGGCTTGAAACACATTCTCAGCCCAGTGGCGGTTCATGGAATCCTGCTGCCGGCTTTTCCTTTACTCGCGCCATGGGAAAGGTCTCGTTTGATAGCAATATCCTGTATACATTAGCTACTAGAGGCGCGCAACGTACCAATCTCGGCAATACTTTTGACTATAATGTCGCACTTTCTTATGCATTCGTTGGCACGGCCATAGATAACCTTTTCGTCGCCAGCAACAATTCTTCGTGGACGGGTATTCTGGAACTAAACGGTCATTGGCAGGATCGTCAAAAAACCGCTGGCCTGACTGATTCGAACTCGGGTAGTAATATCATTTATCTCTCGCCGGGTATCAGATATTCCGGCGGCAAAAATTGGAATACTGCCTTATCAATAGGGACACCGATTGTCAAAAATATCAACGGTTATCAAACACCACCGGATTACCGAGTAACTTACCGCTTCGTTGTCGCGTTCTAGCAGCATCTACATTTTTACAAATCCTGGATTGACCATAAAATTATTTATGTCTGATCACCTGACTACCGAGAGAATCTTGCGCATCAATCGCATAACAACTGCAAGGGATTTTATCGGGGCTCTCTCCATATGCGGTTGTCAGCTACTCAGTAAGCTACTGCTGCTCAGCGCGTTGGCATTTAGCACGGCTAGCTATGGCAATCATAATGACACCAAGACCGGAACAAGCGATTTCTCGCTCTACCCTCAGGGTGGGAGCCTATTCGTTACAACGGCTTTTGGTCCTGATAACCGTTTATGGCGGATTGTCTCGGAAAAATGGCATGTTTATGTTGATTATTCAACCGATCTGGGCAAGACCTTCAGTGCACCTGTGCGTATCAATACGAAATCACAGCGCATCAAAGCAAGCAGTGAAAATCGTCCCGACATCGCCATAGATGGTACTGGCCGGATCTCAGTTATTTATTCGGCTGAAGGCGCTCAACCGTCAGTCCTGTACTTCAGTACATCTGCCGATAATGGCCGCAGTTTTTCAACGCCAAAACCATTGAGCGACAAAGCATCAGAAGCAAACTCTTCTCAAGGCCGGCTGCTTTTAAATTCGTCGGATCAAGCTTATATCTTCTGGCTTGACGAACGCGATAGAACCGACTGGAGGCAACCTGGGAACTCGGTTTATTACACTACCATTGACGGCCAGAACAGCCTTGATTTCATCAATCAAAAACTCTCCGACACCGTTTGTGAATGCTGCCGTATTGCTGCTGCTTTTGATAATGAGAGCCAGCCTGTTTTATTCGCACGTTTCATTTATCCAGGCGGCATACGCGATCATGGTCTTTCCAGGACGCAAGCAAATGGCAAAAATCCGCTATCGTGGCGTGTCACCTTTGACGAATGGAAGATCAAGGGCTGCCCTGAAAATGGACCTGCAATTTCTATTAGTGACGACGGCCGCTACCATGCTGCCTGGTTTACGCGAGGGAGCGTCCGTCAAGGTTTGTTCTACGCTTACTCATCTGACCAGGGAAAGAATTTTTCAACTCCGTTGCCGTTCGGCACACCAAAAAATCGGTCAAGTCATCCTGATATCATGGCTCGGGGGAAGCATGTCGTCCTGACCTGGACTGAGTATGATGGGACAAAAACGCAACTTTTGGTGATGCAGTCAACCGATGGTGGGCAAACTTGGTCTCAGGCCAGATCAATCGCAGAAAGTACGAGTGGAACTGACTTTCCGTTTTTATTAAGCAGTAACCAAGGTATTTTCGTATCGTGGAACAGCAAGAATGAAGGTTATCGGTTAATTCCGCTGGATTGACATATCCACGTTTAAACTACAGTGAGCGTAATGCGGTTTTTGCCACCTTACCCTTGATCCCGCACACAGATAAGTTGCAACCGAGTAACGCTGTACTGTGACCTAACGGAGTAAGCAGGCAATCCTCGAAGCGGCTGCTCGCAAAATTGGATTATTAGAGGTGCCCTGAGGCGTAAGGAATATCTACCATCCATATGGTCGCACCGATGAGCCCACAGTCGCTCTGCTTGCCCATGCCGACTCGCAACCGACCTATATCGAGTCGGTTGCGTCTATTTTTAACCGGTGTTTGTCAGAATTTTGTAGTGTTTATTTTTCGAGTGACGGGCTCGCCAAACTCCGGTCGAGCTTGTCTTCAACCTCGCCTATATATGCCATCTGGCTGCGGCTAGTTTCTTCAATCAGGCTGCGTAACGCTTCTTCCACTCCTTCTATCTGAGTAGAAAACGAAGTTCTGGATTTGTCCGTCGCTTCTCGCAATTGCACAAATTCATGATTGATTTGGCTGCGCAACTCGCTCAGCCGCGAGGCCTCGGCCTTCTCGGCCAGTTGTTGTTGAGCTTTAAGTTCGCGCGCATAACGGTGTGCATCCATCAGCATAGTAGTACGAAGGATGAGGACGTAAGCGACAAAAAACGCCGCAAATACAAGAATAACTCCCAACAACAAAAGACCCAAGGGCGCCTCAAAGCTGAAGGCCACGAAGGATAGCGTGGCTGGGGTTGTCAGCGTGCTCCAATTGGCTAAAACAAATATGCCAAAACAGAAAAAGCCTACAAGTATCAGTGGACCAAGAATTTTCATTTTGTTTCCCCTAAAAAATGCCTACAGTTTTTTATTGCCCCATCGAGTTGCCACTATGCAACCCTTAATGGTTAAAGACTGTATTTGAATATCGGCATAACGAATTTTACAGCGAAACAGTATCCTTTAAGTTTATTATTTATCCAACGATACCAAAGTATTACTATTTAAAGGGCTTTGACCCGAATGGCACTAAGTTAAGCTAAATTTGCATTGTCCTATCCTTTGGCGCGCATCATGCAATGTTACTAAGATATTGATAATAATTGCTAAAGTATCTTGGCTTAATGGTGTTTTGCTTCCCCCTTTAGTTGATCTAATTTGCCCCCATTTATTGTTTAACCCTGTTTGTTAAATGCATGACTGAAAAAGACAGTCACCATACCCCCAAATAACTGTGCCTGAAATGATTTCAATATGTGCAATGATAGTAAACGCGTTATACCTAGGGGATAACTCTCTTTTATAAACGACACCTGTGCCTCCAATTTCTAGAGATGACGACGTTTCAGCAGTAGACATTCTGGCGTTATTTACTTGAAACTCCGCAATTACGGCTAGTAAGACCATTATTGAGCCAGAGCGTGAAAACCATATGCCATCACTGCCGGTTGTAAGATAACTATAAATGCAAAATGCTAATGCAATAGTTAATAATATTTCTATATTGTGTTTTTTTATCATGCTCATACCTGAAAGCACATAACGAAAAATTGAAGCGCGCCGCACTTTTGCAGCGTCTCACTTAAATGTATGATTGGGCGAAGTCGTTATCGCGGAGAATACGCCCCATCAATTTGATTCAAAACCATAATTCCTCCCCATCCCGCAAGATGTTTTTGTACTTTAGCATGAGAGGAGTGATAATGAAACACGAATATACGTAACCCGTTGCGCGGAATGATGAGAGCCTGTTCAAGCAGCTTGAAGCTGCGTGGTATGCATCCCAAGACGATTTTGAATTGCACCCTCACGGTCTGTGCCGGACTGCCGAATCTTTAAAGGGTTTTGAGCAGAATGCCACTAAGTTAATGAGCTTTAGTATAGTTAGAACAACAATTTGAATCAGCATTGGCGTAAATTTCGTGATAAACCAGACTTGCTATTTCGGTTCGAGACCAATTTGCCACTGAAAGAAATTAGCGACATGAACACACTATTCGGTGCAGATGAACGAGGCTATCCCGATTACCCAACATGTCAAAATTCATAGAAACGAGAGGCTAAGAATGAAAGCTGTAGCTATTAAAAAATACCTTCCAATTGATAATCCAGAGTCATTTCTGGATGTAGAAATGATAAAGCCTGTACCGGCCGGACATGACATTCTTGTCGCTGTGAAAGCAATTGCCGTCAACCCGGTAGATACAAAAGTACGTGCGCCAAAAGACAAAATTGAAATTGAACCCAGAGTTATAGGTTGGGATGCCAGCGGTGTGATTGAATCAGTAGGTTCGGATGTCACCTTATTTCAACCTGGCGATGAAGTGTATTACGCTGGTGACATCACTCGTTCTGGCAGCAATGCTGAATATCAGTTAGTGGATGAGCGGATCGTTGGTCATAAACCTAAAACTCTCAGCCACCCTGAAGCGGCGGCTTTACCATTAACGACCATCACCGCCTATGAAGCGATGTTTGATCGGCTAAGAATCAATCGTGATGGTAAAGATGCTGGGCAATCAATTTTAATCATCGGGGCTGGTGGAGGTGTTGGCTCTATCGCAATCCAACTCGCAAAACGCGCTGGCCTGACCATAATTGCAACGGCCTCGCGGACAGAATCATCTAAATGGGTGACAGACCTGGGGGCAGATTATGTGGTGAATCACCGTAAACCGATGGTTGAGCAGGTGAGAGCCTTAGATATTGAATACGTAGATCATATAGCGATTTTTAACGACATGCGGCACTGGCAAGCGGCCGTTGAATTAATTCGCCCTCAAGGTGGTATCGTCTCTATTGATGAAACTGATCACCCAATGCCTATGGGTGGTATGAAAATGAAGTCATCTAGCTTACATTGGGAATCTATGTTCGCGAGGTCGATGCACCAAACCCCTGACATGGTTGAACAACATAAGCTACTGACATATGTAGCCAAAGAAATTGATGCGGGAAATCTAAAAACTACTATCAATCAGATTATTCGTCCGATCAATGCAGCGAACCTTCGTAAAGCACATGCGTTAATTGAACAAGGTAATGCGATTGGCAAAGTTGTACTAGCTGATTGGTAATATCGTTAAGATGACTAGGACGACGTTAAAATCTATGACAGCTTAGGGTCGCTTTCGGCCAAAAGCTGACGATCAACGCTCCATAAAATTTCGCTCAGGATGCATGATTGCAATACCTGTCCATTTTCTTTTCACGGCGAACAATATGTCGGTGCAGCTAAACTGCACCGATAGTATGAATATTAATTTACCGACAAGGACTCAGCATGGGGACTATAAGAAAAACTATCACGTTAACCGCTAAGCAAGACCAATGGATTAAAGAACAGATATCTGCTGGCAAATTCACGAATGATAGTGAATATATACGTGATTTAATACGTCGCGATCAAGAGCAAAGTGCTAAATATGAAGCCTTGAAGCAGGCTATTTATGAAGGATTAGAAAGTGGTGAGAGTGATTCAACTGTGCGTAAGTTATGAGAAAAAGCTGAGCTGCGTTACAAAATAAAGCATGAGTGAATTTTATTTATCTTTCCAAGCTGTTGAAGTACCTTAACTTAGTGGCATTCTATATATTGGTATATTGGGGTCAGAGTAATATTAAATGTGCTATTGTGACGCAATATTAGAAAAGGCAGGGGAAGTTAATGGCAAGATTAGCACGAGTTAGTTCAATTAGCGTGCCACAACATATAGTCCATCGCGGTAATAATCGGCAGGTATGTTTCGGTGGCGAAGAAGACATGAATGTCTAATTGAATTGGCTTAAAGAATATTCGAAAAAATATAGTGTTGATGTTCATGCCTGGGTGTTAATGACCAATCACGTGCATTTATTATGCACACCTCAGAAAGAGGGAGCGATTAGCCGAATGATGCAGTCGATTGGACGAATGTATGTACGTTATTACAACGACACATACCAGCGTAGCGGAACCCTATGGGAAGGCCGATTTAAATCTTGCCTGGTTCAAAGTGAGCGATACTTGCTTGAACTTTATCGATACATTGAATTAAATCCTGTGAGAGCTGATATGGTTGAAGATCCAGCTGAATATAGCTGGTCCAGTTATGCCTGCAATGCCCTTGGAATAAAAACTGAAATGCAAACACCGCATTCAGAGTATCTTTCACTAGGTAAGACAAAAGAAGAAAGGTTAGAGAATTATCGCGCATTGTTAAAAGTCCCAGTAAGCACTGAGTTATTGAACGACATAAGGGAAAGTGTGAATAAGGGATTGGCTTTGGGTGGAGATAGTTTTAAAGCGCAGATAGAAACATTAACGAATAAACGAGTGACGCCAAGAAAGGCAGGGCGACCACAAAAGAAAACAGACAGCGCCAGTTAATATTATTCTGACCCCAATTATCCATGACCCCAATTATCCATGACCCCAATTATCCATGACCCCAATTATCCATGACCCCAATTATCCCCGATTATCCGACATTGGCGATTCATCCGACCAGTGCAGAAGAGTTTGTTACCATGCGTTAATTTTTTCCTAAAACCCAAGGTCTACCATGCAACATCTGGATAAGATGCGCGAGCAAATTCGCCATGCGACACACGGTGATGAGGTAAAGACAGTCACACAACTGCTGGCTGGTATGAAGGTCAGCGAAATACAACGTAAGGCGATTGTTGAGCGGGCGGCTTCCTGGGTTAAAATTATCCGAACTGACTGCAGCCCAGGTCTAATGGAAAGCTTTCTGGCCGAATATGGCTTGTCAACTCATGAAGGTGTGGCGCTTATGTGCCTGGCGGAAGCCTATTTGCGAGTGCCGGATGAGGAAACCTTGGATGAGCTGATTCAAGACAAGATCACGCCGCAAGATTTCGCTCGTCATTTGGGGCACTCTAGTTCAATGATGGTAAATGCCTCTTCTTGGGGGCTCATGTTGACCGGGAACATCTTGTCGGAATCCGATCATGGTGGGATTGTTACAGTCTTAAAAAAATTTGTGAGACGCGCCGGAGATCCGCTGATTCGGACCACAATAAAGCAGATGATGAAGCGCATGGGCGAGCATTTTGTGCTGGGAAAAACCATTGCGGATGCCATTGAAAATGGACAGCGCTGGCAGGATAAAGGCTATCGATATTCCTTTGACATGCTGGGTGAGGCGGCGCTGACTCAAGCTGATGCGCATCGTTATCATATGGCCTACGCAGACGCGATTGCCGAACTTTCCCGCTACTGTATCGGCGATAATATTCGCACTAATCCCGGTATTTCAGTCAAGCTATCGGCCTTATATCCGCGCTATGAGTATCTGCAAAGCCAGGCAGTAATGGACAGTCTGTTACCGATCATTCGCTCATTATGCCAGAGCGCCAAAAAGGCGGGTATGGGTTTAAATATTGATGCCGAGGAAGCGGAGCGGCTGGATCTTTCATTGGATATTATTCAGGCATTACTCGCAGATCATAGCCTTAGAGACTGGCATGGTCTGGGAGTGGTCGTACAGGCGTATAGCTATCGCGCACCGTGGGTGCTGGATTGGTTGTACAGTACAGCGCAACAACATGATGCCTCTCTGATGGTACGGTTGGTTAAAGGCGCGTATTGGGACCGTGAAATTAAGCGCTCTCAGGAGCTAGGCCTCAACGGTTATCCAGTGTATACGCGTAAGAATAATACTGACTTAAATTATTGGTATTGTGCGCAAAAATTGCTCAAACAGCGCGATCGCATCTTTCCGCAATTCGCTACCCATAATGCGCATACCGTGGCGGCGATTCTGGAAATGACCCGGGATGAAGATTCGACAGCGCATAGTTATGAATTCCAGCGCCTGCATGGAATGGGGGAAGACTTGCATGAACTGGTGCGTACCCAGCAAAAAGTACCGATTCGGATTTACGCGCCGGTGGGTGTGCATCAGGATTTGCTGGCTTATCTGGTGCGGCGTCTGCTGGAGAATGGCGCCAATGCGTCATTTGTTCATCTATTGTTGGATACGACCATACCGCCACGGAAAGCTGTCGCCGATCCGATTAACATTGCGCATGAATGGCTGCTGCATCCCACCTTAGGGGTCGCTGCGCCGAGCACCTTATATCAACCCGAAAGAGTGAATTCAAAAGGTTTTGATTGGCAAAGCATGCATGAAATTGCCGCGATTGAAGCCATGCGCACTCCATTTGAAAAAAAGCAATGGGTGGCTGCGCCGTTGATTGCAGGAGCAAACGTTGCCGCTATTCCGGCAGGTGAGGTATTGTCGGTGTGCGATCCTGCGACAGGCGAGCACGTTGGTCAAATAACCGAGGCCAGCCTTGCTCAGCTGGAGCAGGCCGTTGGAAGTGCGTCGAAAGCCCAACCGGCGTGGCACCGGCTGGGCAGTATTGAACGCGGAAAACGTTTGCAACGGGCAGCAGATTTGTTTGAGGCGCAAGCCGGGGAGGTATATGCGCTACTGGCTCGCGAAGCCGGAAAAACGATACAGGATGCGATTGCCGAGCTGCGCGAGGCGGTAGATTTTCTACGTTACTACGCTGCCCGTAGTGAGTATATATCCGATTCACGTCAACCACTTGGTGTAGTGGGCTGTATTTCGCCTTGGAATTTTCCGTTGGCTATCTTTACCGGACAGCTCAGTGCCGCATTAGCGGTGGGTAATGCGGTTCTCGTCAAACCGGCGCAAGTGACGCCTTTAATCGCTCATCTAGCTGTCAACCTGCTACATCAGGCAGGCGTCCCCGCCGATGTGCTGCAATTTGTTCCTGGCAAAGGCAGTGAAATCGGCGCGGCCATGAGCAGCCATCCATCTATCAGCGGTCTGGTATTTACTGGCTCGCTTGCTACCGCCAAACGCATTGAAGCTGATCTCAGCGCTGGTGAGAATCATGAAGCGGTGTTGGTTGCAGAAACCGGCGGCTTGAATGCTATGATTGTAGACTCTTCCGCTTTGCCCGAGCAGGCCGTCAATGACATCATGACCGCCGCTTTTCGTTCCGCCGGACAGCGGTGCTCAGCCTTGCGTATCGTGTATGTGCAGACCGATATTGCCGAGCGTGTAATGGAAATGTTAATGGGCGCCATGGCAGTGCTCAAGCCCGGGAATCCCTGGTTGCTGGACAGTGATCTGGGGCCGGTCATTGATGCCCAGGCGCAGATGAGCATCCAAGCCTATATCGAACAGCATCGTGCAGCGGTTTTGGCGCAAGTGCCGGTGCCAAATCAAGGTTTTTATGTTTCACCCACGTTGATCCGGGTGCAAGGAATCGCCGACCTGACCCATGAGGTATTTGGACCTATATTACATGTGGCCCTATTTGAGGCGGACGAATTGAGCCAAGTGATAAAAGATATCAATGCCGCTGGTTATGGTCTTACATTTGCCTTGCATACCCGAATTGATTCGCGTGTGCAGACCATCATGGATACGCTCAAGATTGGGAATATTTACGTCAATCGCAACCAGATTGGTGCTGTTGTTGGCTCGCAACCTTTTGGCGGTGAAGCTTTGTCTGGCACGGGACCGAAAGCAGGTGGACCTTATTATTTGGAAAGATTGATACGGATGGATGAGGGTGGCGCAGCGAAAATGTCTGGCTTCGAACCGGCAGGAAAGCTGTTGGACAATACCTTGGCGCAACAAGCTGCGCATCAGCTGCTTGCGCAGAAGCCAGCAAAATTTGAGCAGCTGTTACCCCTTACGCCCAGATTGACAGCAAATTATGCGCCGGTTATCGCAGCCTGCCGCCAATCATTGAAACAGAAACGCCGGTTACCGGGGCCGACGGGCGAAGAAAATCTGCTTACCCTGCATGCGAGGGGGTTGGTCGTGGTGGCAAGCCCTGATCCTGATATTGCCTTGCGGCAAGTATTGCAAGCGTTGTATTGTGGCAACCCGGTGATGGTATTTAATGCGCAGTTTAGTGCTGAACAACGAAAGTGCTTGGCGAATTGTACCCAGATTTTTGTAACGGATGAAGGGCTGGGGACGGACACGGTGCGTGAATTGGAAGCGCTGGCTTGTTTAGTGTTTACGTCCAGCGGAGAAAAACAGGAAGGATTGGCGCAAGCTTATCGCCGCGCGCTGGCTGAACGGAAGGGGCCGATTGTGCGTTTTGTGTCCGCGGTCCTGGCACCGATGTTGTATATGTATGAGCGGCATTTGTGCATTAATACTGCCGCAGCGGGAGGCAATATCCGTCTAATTGCGCAGGCAAAATAGTGATGCTCCATGAGGGCCGGGTGTTACAAAATGTGTTGAACCTGTGGTTATGGTAATGATCAGAATAGAGAAATCTTGTTTTAAAGGTGATGCCGATGCGTAATTCACAAATCCAATCGCATGCCGAGCAGATACTGGCTACGGAAAAAACGCTGGGTGCGCATAACTACAAACCGCTTGAGGTTATTTTGTCGCGGGGAGCTGGCGTTTGGGTATGGGATATTGATGATCGGAAATATATGGATTGTCTGTCTGCTTATTCGGCTGTCAATCAAGGCCACTGTCATCCCCGGATTCATGCGGCACTGGTGGAACAGTCCCAGCGGCTGGCGTTAACCTCCCGGGCCTTTCACAACGATCAATTGGCGCCCTTTTATGAAGAAGTTTGCGCCCTGACTAATGCACACAAAGTGCTGCCGATGAACAGTGGCGCGGAAGCCGTGGAGAGCGCGCTCAAAGTGGTGCGCAAATGGGGCTATGAGGTCAAAGGAATTCCAGCGGATCAAGCCGAAATCATCGTTTGCGAAAATAACTTTCATGGCCGGACCATTACAATTATCGGTTTCAGTACCGACTACAATGCGCGGCATAATTTTGGTCCTTTTGCGCCAGGGTTTAAAATTATTCCGTATGGCGACGCGCAGGCCCTCGAGCAGGCCATTACACCTAACACAGCAGGCTTTCTGGTCGAACCGATTCAAGGCGAAGCCGGAGTGATCATTGCGCCGGATGGCTATCTGAAGCAGGTTCGTGAAATCTGCAGCCGTAATAATGTGGTCTTGATTCTGGATGAAATCCAGACGGGACTGGGGCGTACCGGCAAGCTGCTGGCCGAGGAACACGACCATATCGAGGCGGATATCACGTTGATCGGCAAAGCTTTGTCGGGTGGTATGTATCCCGTTTCAGCCGTCCTTTCCAACCGCGAAACCTTGGGCGTGCTACAACCCGGTCAGCATGGCAGTACTTTTGGCGGCAATCCGGTTGCCTGCGCGGTGGCTCGGATGGCGCTCAAAGTGCTGGTTGAGGAAGGGATGATCGAAAATGCCGAACATATGGGGCAACGTTTTATGGCCGGACTTAAAACCATTCAGAACCCGATGATTCGGGAAATCCGAGGGCGCGGACTCATGCTGGCTGTGGAATTTCATCCTGAGGCCGAGAATGCCCGAGGTTTTTGCGAAGCGTTAAAGCAGCAGGGGGTTCTGGCTAAAGAAACCCATGAATCCACCATTCGCTTCGCGCCGCCGTTGATTATTACTGAATCCGAGGTGGATTGGGCGCTGGATCGAATTATTCCGGTGCTATCCTCTCATGGCTAATCAAAACCCGGTACCGGCATTGATCGGTGTGCCGACAGATTTAGGGGCTAGCTGTCGCGGCTGTTCGATGGGGCCTGAAGCATTACGTGTGGCTGGTATTTATTCGGTTCTGGAACGGCTATGTGGACGTGTCGTGGATACGGGTGATATTGAGGGGCCCCGGGCGACACGAGAAGCGGTTAGCAATGGCTATCGCCACCTCGATATGGCTGTCACTTGGTCGCAGATATTATCGCTACGTGTTTATGAGGCGCTGACAAATGGGCAGTGTCCGGTGATACTGGGCGGCGACCATTCCATTGCCATTGGTTCGATTCTGGGGGTGGCGCGTTATTGCCGGGAACGGCAGACCCCACTGACGATACTTTGGCTGGATGCGCATACGGATTTCAATACCCCGGCAACCTCGCCGTCTGGCAATCTCCACGGTATGCCGGTGGCGTTGCTGACGGATCCCGATTCGGAAATGCTGCGCAGGATGGGCGCAGACTATCGGCCTGTTGCAGTGGAAAATTTTCAATTGATTGGCGTGCGCTCCGTGGACCGCGTCGAAAAAAAAACCGTCATGGCGGCCGGGCTTGAGGTGTATGACATGCGCCAGATTGACGAACTCGGCATGCGTAAGGTGATGCACGCGGTATTAGAAAAAGCCAAGGCCCGTGGTGGACATTTGCACGTGAGTTTCGATATCGATTTTCTTGACCCGCTGATTGCGCCGGGGACCGGTGCACGAGTCAAAGGCGGACCTAACTACCGTGAAGCCCAATTATGTATGGAAATGATCTATGATACCGGCCTATTCGGATCATTAGATCTCGTAGAAATCAACCCCGCATTAGATATCCAAAATCAAACCGCTGAAATCGCCGTCGAAATGGCCGCCAGTTTGTTTGGGGAGCAAATTCTGGCCCGCTCTTCTGATTTTTCAGGGTGAAGTTACCAGGGTTGTGGTGTGTAGAAAAAAATCAATATATTTAGCTGCTCGTAGTTATGCTTTCACATTGTCATGAGTTTTTCCTTATATAAAATACAAGCTATTTAAATACAAGCTACAATCTATTGGGGTCAGAGTAATATTTAATATGATATTGGGTGAATTCAAGTTCAAACTGCAACAGTTACAGAAAAGAGGAAGGCATCGTAAGGATCTGATAAATTTAAATCACCACAATTCAAAATCAGGAGCCTACGATGCCTTACACACATTTAACCTCACACGAACGATATTGTATAGCCCATATGCATGCGTAAACTATTGGAAACTATTGGGGTCAGAGTAATATTAAATGTGCTATTGTGACGCAATATTAGAAAAGGCAGGGGAAGTTAATGGCAAGATTAGCACGAGTTAGTCCAGTTGGCGTGCCACAACATATAGTCCATCGCGGTAATAATCGGCAGGTATGTTTTGGTGGCGAAGAAGATATGAAGGTCTATTTGGATTGGCTTAAAGAATATTCGAAAAAATATAGTGTTGATGTTCATGCCTGGGTGTTAATGACCAATCACGTGCATTTGTTATGCACACCTCAGAAAGAGGGCGCGATTAGCCGAATGATGCAGTCGATTGGACGAATGTATGTACGTTATTACAACGACACATACCAGCGTAGCGGAACCCTATGGGAAGGCCGATTTAAATCCTGCCTGGTTCAAAGTGAGCGATACTTGCTTGAACTTTATCGATACATTGAATTAAATCCTGTGAGAGCTGATATGGTTGAAGATCCAGCTGAATATAGCTGGTCCAGCTACGCCTGTAATGCCCTTGGAATAAAAACTAAAATGCACACACCGCATTCAGAGTATCTTTCACTAGGTAAGACAAAAGAAGAAAGGTTAAAGAATTATCGCGCATTGTTAAAAGTCCCTGTAAGCACTGAGCTATTGAAAGACATAAGGGAAAGTGTGAATAAGGGATTGGCTTTGGGTGGCGATCGTTTTAAAGCGCAGCTAGAAACATTAACGAATAAACGAGTAACGCCAAGAAAGGCAGGACGACCACAAAAGAAAACAGACAGTGTCAGTTAATATTACTCTGACCCCGATTATTGTACATGCATTTATAATAAAAATGAAAAAAGCTTCAAGCTCTCTAACATATATTGCGCCTAACTGGTTACCGGGCGGCAATGCACAAACTATCTATCCCTATCTATTTAAACTTAAGAAATTAATAAATTATGATCGCGAACGATGGGAACTTGACGATGGTGATTTTATTGATATTGATTGGATGGACGGAAGGGAAAACAAACCACTTGTCGTTTTTTTTCACGGGCTAGAAGGTGACTCATACAGTCATTATGTATTAAGTATGATGTCCGCACTTAAAGAACTTGGTTGGCATGGGGCTGTCATCCATTTTAGAGGATGTTCGGGTGAGCCTAATCGATTGCAACGCGCTTATCATGCGGGCGATTCTGAGGAAATCAACTGGATGCTTCATCGCATACATCAGCAGTGTAAATTATCAGACGCCAACCAACCCCTATTTACTGTTGGTGTATCACTAGGCGGAAACGCGCTATTAAAATGGCTTGGCGAACAAGGCGACAACGCCCATCAAATCGTTACTGCTGCCGCAACGATTTCTGTACCTTTAGATCTCGTTGCCGCTGGCGCGGCACTAGATACTGGTTTTAACAAATGCTATGCCCGACATTTCTTAGGTACTTTAAAACAAAAAGCACTACAGAAACTTGACCGTTTTCCTGGTTTATTTGATAGAAATGCCATTACAAAGTGTAAAACAATTTATCAATTTGATAATCTTGTAACCGCCCCATTGCATGGGTTTCGTAATACCGATGAATATTGGCAAAAGTCTAGTAGTAAACCATGGCTTAAACATATTCAAATCCCCACGCTTATTATCAATGCACGTAACGACCCATTCATGCCAGAAACAGCTCTCCCTACTCAAAATGAAGTTTCCCCAACGGTCATACTTGATTTTCCTACAGAAGGTGGACACGCCGGATTCATACATGAGACTTTCCCAGGGAAGTTAACTTGGCTGCCAGATAGAATACTGAGTTTTTTTAAAGAGGCACTACACAAGACAGAAACACGGCGCTCTCAATTATCAAATTGAACATCGTGTTGACTATATAGCCACTTAAGTAATTCATCCATCGCCCTTCGAGAAGAAACTGCATTTGGGTGATTGACAAAGAAAACAACAACAATACCTCGACCTGAATCATCAAGCATATAGCTGGTCCAGCTATGCCTGTAATGCCCTTGGAATAAAAACTAAAATGCACACACCGCATTCAGAGTATCTTTCACTAGGTAAGACAAAAGAAGAAAGGTTAGAGAATTATCGCGCATTGTTCAAAGTCCCTGTAAGCACTGAGTTATTGAACGACATAAGGGAAAGTGTGAATAAGGGATTGGCTCTGGGTGGCGATCGATTTAAAGCGCAGATAGAAACATTAACGAATAAACGAGTAGCGCCAAGAAAGGCAGGGCGACCACAAAAGAAAACAGATAGCGCTAATTAATGTTACTCTGCCCCCGATTATTCATTGAATAGCTGAATCTGAATTGACAGTCACTTCGATCAAATCGGGTAACTGTCAGATGATGTCGCGATTACTACATTTAATTATCAATCACAAGGTTTAAACCACCGGCTTTAGCCGGTCAGCTTTAGCTGCGACAATATGCCACACGAATGGAGGTGTGGTATGGAATACAGATATGGCAGTCATACGGTGTTTCAAATTGAGTA
>Ga0209344_10001196_pt1 | contig 35526 bp, 35 predicted proteins | sample Cruoilmetagenom6_FD_187293 | JGI IMG/M metagenome (GOLD analysis project Ga0209344, IMG submission 187293) | Oil polluted marine microbial communities from Coal Oil Point, Santa Barbara, California, USA - Santa Barbara Oil Seep Sample 6 (SPAdes)... | ecosystem: Environmental > Aquatic > Marine...
GTGAAACCGTCGGTCCGGCCTAGGCGGGCTGCAGAGGACGATAAGCTCCTCCAGTGCCGATCCCCTCCCAAAGGGTGAACTCGTGGGCGCATTTGCGGCGCATCTTTTCCGTGGTCGCCTCGGAGAGGTCCAGCGCCATCGCGGGCGAGGCGTTTTCTTCTGCGGTCTCGAAGGTGATCTCGAGCCTCTCCTGAAGAAAGGCCTTGAGCCCGGCCTGATCCTCGTAGCGGAAAAGATGCGTGACTGCGGTGCCGTTCTTCTGCGGCTCGAGGAACTTTGCCTGCGAACCTACATTGGCGAAAGAGGGTCTTTCGCCTTTGGTATAGGCGTCGACGAAGGTGTCGAAATCGATGTCATGGGTGGCGTTGCGCTGTCCCTTCATGAAGGGACGGCGGCGATACCGGTACCAGCTTCCCAGCCAGTCGACGGGTTCGCGCATCACCGCCACGACATCGAGCGGCGCGCCGATGAATTTCTCGAGCGCGGGGCGAAAGAAGCGGTTATAGCGGAACACCGGCGCGTGCTTGAGCTCGGGCGGATCGCTCACGACCATCGCGGCATGCGGTGCCAGCGCGGCTTGATAGGCGGTGGTGCCGGTCTTTGGCACCGAGAGGAACACCAGCCTGGCCTTTGAAAACACGAGCATTTCTGCACCTTTCCGACAGCAACCGAACATATCCGCCGCGCGTTAACGACATTTTCATATCTGCGCGAAAAACTGGGCGCTGTGAACAATTATCTTGAAATGTTCTCCTTTTGTCTTCATATCTCTGGGAACAAGAGGTGAACACAGGCAGTGATTGCCGCCCGAAACAGGGTGTGAAATAAGGGACCGAAACAATGGCAACGGCAGATCTTTTGACCATGGACAGCAAGAAGAACGCGGACAAGCAGAAAGCGCTCGACAGCGCGCTTGCGCAGATCGAACGCCAGTTCGGCAAGGGCTCGATCATGAAGATGGGATCGGACAACCCGGTCGCTGACATCGAGGCCACGTCGACCGGCTCGCTGGGGCTGGATATCGCGCTTGGAATCGGGGGGCTGCCCAATGGCCGCATCGTCGAGATTTACGGCCCTGAAAGCTCGGGCAAGACCACGCTCACCCTGCACTGCATCGCAGAGCAGCAGAAGAAGGGCGGGGTCTGCGCCTTCGTCGATGCCGAACATGCGCTGGACCCGGTCTATGCCAAGAAACTTGGCGTCGACCTTGACGAGCTGCTGATTTCGCAGCCCGACACGGGCGAGCAATCGCTCGAGATCGTGGACACGCTGGTGCGCTCGGGCGCGGTCAGCATGGTGGTGGTCGACTCGGTCGCCGCATTGACCCCGAAATCCGAACTCGAAGGCGAGATGGGCGATTCCAGTGTGGGTGTGCAGGCGCGGCTGATGAGCCAGGCGATGCGCAAGCTGACCGGTTCGATCAGCCGCAGCAAATGCACGGTGATCTTCATCAACCAGATCCGCATGAAGATCGGCGTGATGTTCGGCAGCCCCGAAACCACCACCGGCGGCAATGCGCTCAAATTCTACAGCTCGGTGCGCCTCGACATCCGCCGGATCGGCGCGGTCAAGGACCGGGACGAGGTTGTCGGCAATGCCACCCGCGTCAAGGTCGTCAAGAACAAGGTCGCGCCGCCCTTCAAGCAGGTGGAGTTCGACATCATGTATGGCGAAGGCATCTCGAAGACCGGCGAACTGCTGGATCTCGGGGTCAAGGCCGGTGTGGTCGAGAAATCGGGCAGCTGGTTCAGCTATGGCGACGAGCGGATCGGCCAAGGCCGCGAGAACGTGAAACAGTTCCTCAAGGACAACACGCAGATCGCTCTTGAGATCGAGGACAAGATCCGTGCCGCACATGGGCTGGAATTCGACATGCCCGAAGGCAAGGGCGGCAGCGAAGGCGATGACGACGCGGATATCCTCGAAGCCTGATCGCGGCACGCAGAAGGCATTGGGTGCAATCTGGCCCGGACGTGGAGAGCGTTCGGGCCTTTTCTTGCTGTGGACACCGGTGCTGGCCGTCGATAAAGCTGCACAACGCAAGGTCAGATGCCCCGATAAAGAACGAGTCCCAGATGCCCACGCTGAATGAAATCCGCTCAACCTTTCTGAATTTCTTCGACAGGAACGGACATCAGATCGTCGACAGTTCGCCGCTCGTGCCGCGCAACGATCCGACGCTGATGTTCACCAATTCGGGGATGGTGCAGTTCAAGAACCTCTTTACCGGGGTCGAACATCGCGATTATCAGCGCGCGGCGACCAGCCAGAAATGCGTGCGTGCCGGAGGCAAGCACAACGATCTGGACAATGTCGGCTATACAGCGCGTCACCATACCTTCTTTGAAATGCTCGGCAATTTCAGCTTTGGCGATTATTTCAAGGATCAGGCGATACCCTACGCCTGGGACTTGCTGACCAAGGATTTCGGGATCGACAAATCCAAGCTGCTGGTAACGGTCTATCATACCGATGACGAGGCTGCCGATATCTGGAAGAAATACGCGGGCCTGCCCGAAGAACGGATCATCCGCATCGCCACGGATGACAATTTCTGGTCGATGGGCGCGACCGGCCCCTGCGGCCCCTGCACCGAGATCTTCTACGATCACGGCCCCGACATCTGGGGTGGCCCGCCGGGCAGCCCCGAGGAAGATGGCGACCGATTCATCGAGATCTGGAACCTCGTTTTCATGCAGAACGAGCGTTTCGAGGACGGCACGCAACGCGACCTCGACATGCAGTCCATCGACACCGGCATGGGGCTGGAGCGGATCGGAGCGCTGCTTCAGGGCAAGCATGACAATTACGACACCGACCTGCTGCGCGCCCTGATCGAGGCCAGCGCCAATATCACCGATGGCGAGCCGGACGGGCCGGGCAATGTGCATCACCGGGTGATCGCGGACCATCTGCGCTCGACCTCGTTCCTGATCGCCGATGGGGTGATGCCCTCGAACGAGGGGCGCGGTTACGTGCTGCGCCGGATCATGCGCCGTGCGATGCGTCATGCGCATCTGTTGGGTGCGCAGGATCCGGTGATGTATCGCCTTGTGCCCAGCCTTGTGACCCAGATGGGCCAGGCTTATCCCGAACTTGGCCGCGCGCAGGCCCTGATCGAAGAGACTCTGAACCTTGAGGAGACGCGCTTTCGCCAGACCCTGGACCGGGGTTTGCGGCTTCTTGATGACGAGCTTGGCAAGCTGTCGGATGGGGCGCCCTTGCCGGGCGAGGCGGCGTTCAAGCTATATGACACGTTCGGCTTTCCGCTGGATCTGACGCAGGATGCGCTGCGCGAGATGGGCCGCGCGGTGGATGTTGCGGGCTTTGATGCCGCCATGGCCGAGCAGAAGGCCAAGGCGCGCGCCGCCTGGAGCGGATCGGGCGAGGCCGCCGATGCAACGATCTGGTACGACATTGCCGATAAGATCGGAACGACTGATTTCCTTGGTTACGATACCGAGATATCCGAAGGGCAGATCACCGCCCTGGTGCGAGATGGCAAGCCTGTCGACAAGGCGGAAGCCGGGGAAGAGGTTCAGATCGTGCTGAACCAGACGCCGTTTTATGCGGAATCGGGCGGTCAGGTCGGGGATAGCGGGACGCTCAAAACCGATGCGGGTCAAGCGCGCATTACCGACACGCGGAAAGTGGCGGGCGTGTTCATCCATGTCGCCGAAGTGACCAGCGGGGTGATCGCCAAGGGTGAGGCTGCGCAGCTTGAGGTGGACCACGCGCGCCGCAGCGCCATCCGCGCCAACCATTCGGCAACGCACCTGTTGCACGAGGCGCTGCGAGAGACGCTCGGGGATCATGTTGCACAGCGCGGAAGCCTCAATGCCCCGGACCGTCTCAGGTTCGACTTCAGCCATGCCAAGCCACTGAGCGACGACGAACTGGCGCAGGTCGAAGGCGACGTAAACGCCTTCATCCGTCAGAACGCGCCGGTCGAAACGCGGATCATGACCCCCGACGATGCGCGTGCATTGGGTGCGCAGGCGCTGTTTGGGGAAAAATACGGCGACGAGGTGCGCGTCGTGTCGATGGGCACGCAGGATGGTTCCGGCAAGGGCATGGACGGGCGGACCTATTCGATCGAGCTGTGCGGTGGCACTCATGTGCGCCAGACGGGCGATATCGGGGTTTGCGTCATCACCGGCGATCAGGCGTCGAGCGCGGGCGTGCGCCGCATCGAGGCGCTGACCGGGCAGGCGGCGCTCGAGTACCTGGGCGCGCAGGCCAAACGCGTGGATGCGCTGGCAGGTGAGCTGAAGACCCGGCCCGAGGATGTGGTGTCGCGTGTCAAATCGCTGATGGATGAGCGCCGGCAGCTCGCAAATGAAGTGGCGCAGCTGCGCCGCGAGTTGGCGATGGCAGGTGGAGCGGGGCAAGGCGGTGGCGCCGAGCCGCGCGAGATCGGCGGCGTCAAGTTCCTGGCGCAAGTGCTGAGCGGAGTGTCGGGCAAGGACCTTCCAGCGCTCATCGATGAACACAAGACACGGATCGGTTCCGGCGCGGTCTTGCTGATCGCCGAGGCCGATGGCAAAGCGGCGGTCGCGGCAGGCGTCACCGACGATCTGACGGGCCGTATTTCGGCCGTCGACCTTGTGCGTGCCGCAACGCCCGAACTGGGCGGCAAGGGCGGGGGCGGGCGCCCGGACATGGCGCAGGGCGGCGGGCCTGACGCAGGCAACGCCGAGTCCGCGATCAAGGCCGCCGAGGCGGTGCTGGACGCGCGGGAGGCGGCGAAGTGACAGCCTATCTGATCGCCCGGATCGATGTGACCGACCCCGATGACTATCGCGCCTATGCCAGCCAGACCGTCGCGCTGGCCGAAAAGGCGGGTGGCGCGTTCCTGGTCAAGGGTGGCGCGCAGAGCTTTGTCGAAGGCGACGGGCCGGATCGCCATGTGATTATCGCCTTTCCGAGCCGGGAGCAGGCGCTTGCCTGGTATGAGTCGCCCGAATACCAGGAGATTTTGCCGATCGCGCTGCGCAGCTCGCGACGCGACATCGTCATTGTGGAAGGAATTTGACCATGCCAGCACTCTGGATTGCCCATGTTACCGTCACCGACGAGGAGGCCTATGGGCGCTATGCCGCACTGGCCGGACCTGCCATCGCCAAGCATGGCGGGCAGTTCATTGCCCGGGGCGGGCGCTATGTGCAGCTTGAGGGTAAAGAGCGCCCGCGCAACGTGGTGGCGCGCTTTCCCAGCGTCGAAGCCGCCGAGACCTGTTATCACAGCCCCGAATACCAGGAGGCGCTGAGCCATGCGCGAGGTGCCTCGGAGCGTGAGCTGTTGATCGTCGAGACCAACGAGTAGGAACTGGCCGGCCCGTCGCGTCGCTCTATCCTTTCCTTGAACGGAAAAGGGAAGGGTGCCATGCGAGCTATCCTCATCGCGGCAATGATTTCGCTTGTGGCGGGCCTGACGTCAGGTGCCAGGGCGCAGGATATCTCGGCGCTCGAACGTCCCGGAATAGTGGCACTGATGCGTCATGCGCTGGCGCCCGGCACCGGCGATCCGGCGGGGTTCGATCTGGCTGATTGCTCGACGCAACGGAACCTTGATGAGCGCGGCCGCGAACAGGCACGCCGGATCGGGAGGGCAATGCGCGCGGATGGCGTGCATTTCGATGCGATCTGGTCCAGCGAGTGGTGCCGCGCGCGCGAGACCGCGGAGTTGCTTGGTTTCGACGAAGTAGTGGAAGAGCCTGCGCTCAATTCGTTCTTTGCCGGGCGTGGCGACCGCGCGGCGCAAACCGTCGAGATACTGAAACTGATCGAGGCGCAGCCGACGGGTTCCCGGCTGCTGCTGGTGTCTCATCAGGTTAACATCAGTGCCCTGACGGGCAGTTTTGCTGGATCGGGAGAGATCATCGTAACCCGCCGCGCGGATGGCGGCGGGCTTGAGGTGATTGACCGGATCGCGATTGCGCCCTAGGCGGTTTTCGCCGCGCGTTTGCGCTCGTGCGGGTCAAGGTGGCGCTTGCGCAGGCGGATCGCGTTGGGGGTGACCTCGACCAGCTCATCATCATCGATATAGGCGATGGCCTCTTCGAGGCTCATGGTGATCGGCGTTGTCAGGCGCACGGCGTCATCGGTGCCCGAGGCGCGCACGTTGGTCAGTTTCTTGCCCTTGAGCGGGTTCACCTCGAGATCGTTTTCGCGGCTGTGTTCGCCGATGATCATGCCCTGATAGACCTTGGCCTGAGCCCCAATGAACATGCGGCCGCGCTCTTCGAGGTTCCAGAGCGCATAGGCCACCGACTCGCCGTCTTCCATCGAGATCAGCACGCCAGCACGCCGGCCCGGAATCGCTCCCTTGTGGGGCGCCCAGCCATGAAATACGCGGTTCAGCACACCGGTGCCGCGCGTATCGGTGAGGAATTCGCCCTGATAGCCGATCAGCCCGCGCGAGGGGACAAGGGCGATGATCCGGGTCTTGCCCGCACCTGCGGGTTTCATCTCGGTCAGTTCGCCCTTGCGGGTGCCGGTGATCTTTTCGATCACCGCGCCGGAATACTCGTCATCGACGTCGATGGTGACTTCCTCGATAGGTTCCAGCCGCTTGCCGTCGGCATCTTCGCGCATCAGCACCTGCGGGCGCGAAATGCTGAGCTCGAATCCTTCGCGGCGCATGTTCTCGATCAGGACGCCCATCTGGAGCTCACCCCGGCCAGCCACTTCGAATGCCTCTCCGCCCGGCGTGTCACTTACACGGATGGCGACATTCGATTCGGCCTCTTTCATCAGGCGGTCACGGATCACGCGTGATTGCACCTTCTTGCCGTCACGTCCCGCCAGCGGGCTGTCGTTGATGCCGAAGGTCACCGAGATGGTGGGCGGATCGATCGGTTGCGCTTCGAGCGGTTCGTCGACCGCAAGCGCGCAGATCGTGTCGGCAACGTTGGCCTTCTGCATGCCGGCGATGCTGACGATGTCACCGGCGACGGCCTCGTCGATATCCTGTTGCCCAAGACCGCGGAAGGCGCGAATCTTGGTGACGCGGAACTGTTCGATCTTCTGGCCGATCCGGCTGATCGACTGCACGGTCTGGCCGACCTTGAGGCGACCGGTTTCAACCCGACCGGTCAGGATGCGCCCGACGAAGGGGTCGGCGCTCAGCGTGGTCGCGAGCATGCGGAAATCGTCGTTCGCGTGGGCCTGCTGGCGCGGCGGGGGCACGTGGTTCACGACCAGTTCGAACAGCGCCGAAAGATCCTTGCGCGGGCCGTCAAGATCGGCGTCGGCCCAGCCCGAGCGACCAGAGGCATACATATGCGGGAAATCGAGCTGGTCCTCACTGGCATCGAGATTCGCGAAGAGATCGAAGCATTCGTTCAGCGCGCGGTCGGGTTCGGCATCGGGCTTGTCGACCTTGTTGAGCACCACGATCGGGCGCAGGCCAAGCGCCAGCGCCTTGGAGGTCACGAATTTGGTCTGCGGCATCGGCCCTTCGGCAGCATCGACCAGAAGGACGACTCCGTCGACCATGCTCAGGATACGCTCAACCTCGCCGCCGAAGTCGGCGTGACCGGGTGTGTCGACGATATTGATGCGGGTGCCTTTCCACTCAACGCTGGTGGCTTTGGCAAGGATGGTGATGCCGCGCTCGCGCTCCAGATCGTTGGAATCCATAGCGCGCTCGTCCACGGCCTGGTTGGCGCGGAATGCGCCCGATTGCTTGAGAAGCTCGTCAACCAGCGTGGTTTTGCCGTGGTCGACGTGAGCGATGATCGCGATGTTGCGCAGGTCCATGTGTGTCCGTTCCCGGGAAAGTTTCACAGCGCCCTATAGGCAGAGCGACCGAAAAGCCAGAGGCAAATCGCCAGCACCCGCAGAGGGATGCGGAATGCGGCGCATCGGTCCCGCTAACCGCAGCATGGCAGCGCCGATAGGGCGGGGTTTCGCACCGCTGCCGATCTTGAACCGGGCAAGGCCGGGCGCGCCAGATGTATCGACCAGTCCCAGATCAAGCCGGGTATGGCCACGCGCCGCGAGCCAGTTCGCCGCTTCCCAGAGCAGGAGATGATGCGCCGAGAGGCTGCGCCCTTGAGGCCCGGTCCAGCCGATCTGATAGGTCGCGATCGGCGGGTGCAGAAGGAATAGCATGAAGGCGAGGTTTTCGCCACCGCGACGGGCGAGAAACAGCCGCGTGGCCCCAGGCGCGCTGCGCGCCCAGGCCAGCACGAAGCCTGTCGGCAGGGCGGCATAGCCGCGCGCGCGGCGCTGAGCAGCCTCCTGATGCAACAGTGGCAGGTCACACAGCGGATCGACCCGCCGCGACAGGATCTCGATCCCGCCGGATTGGGCGCGGCGCAGCCGATTGCGCCATTTGCCGTGCTGATCCGCCAGGATTCGGGCGACCGGGCGGGTCAGGTCGAACTCGGCCGTGTATTGCGGGGTCATCAGGGCGCGGAACCCAACACTGCGAAAGATGGCCGTGTCCGCGCTGCTCTCGGGGGCGGCGAGCCAGAGCGCGCGGGGCAGGCTCCGGAGCATTTCGCGCAGAATCCGGGCGCGGATAGGATCGTCCATTCCCTCTGCCCAGACCGGGCCGCGCGGAAGGTAACAGGTCAGCAACGGCCCGAGGCGTCGTTGCAATATCTGGGCGGATGCCAGCATTTGACCGGCCTCGCGGGCATGAAGCGACACGACCCGGGCACCAAAACCCGCCAAGGCGCGGCCATAGAACGGATGCTGTTGCAGCGCGCAGGGGCCGGGGGGCGCAGCGCAGGGGGCAGAGGCGATGTCCATGCCCCATTAACCGAATGAAAACCTAAAGCGGGGTTAATCAACTCATGAAACCGAAACGAGATACCGTGCTGGGTCACCGCGCGCCGGGCGCGCGGCCGACTGTCCTTGGCGTGGTGCTTTTGATCGGTGCCGTGTCCCTACCGTTTCTGGCGGTGATGGCGCTGCTGGGGCTGGCTTTCAAATGAAAAGGCCGCCCCCGGTGGGAGCGGCCCGCGATTGCCTTGGGGCGGGTGTGATCAGAACGGGATCTCGTCGTCGATGTCACGCGACGGGCCGCCCGAGGGGCCGTCTTGCGAGGGGCCGCCGCCGTAGTCGCCACCGTAATCGCCGCCATAGCCGCCGCCCTGACTTGAGCCGCCACCGCCGCCGCCTTCGCCGCGGCCGTCGAGCATCACCAGCGTTCCATCGAAGCCTTGCAATACGACCTCGGTCGAATACCGGTCCTGGCCAGACTGGTCCTGCCATTTGCGGGTCTGCAGCTTGCCTTCCAGATAGACCTTCGAGCCCTTGCGCAGATACTGTTCGCAAACCCGCACGAGCCCTTCGGAGAAGATCGCGACGCTGTGCCATTCGGTGCGTTCGCGGCGCTCACCGGTGTTGCGGTCTTTCCAGTTCTCGGATGTGGCGATGCGGAGGTTGCACACTTTGCCGCCGTTCTGGAAAGTCCGCACCTCAGGGTCGCGGCCAAGATTGCCGATGAGAATTACCTTGTTCACTGAGCCGGCCATCGTGACCTCCTTACAGATGTGTTTTTGCTTTGCTGCCAGCGTTACACCATCACGGGGGGATGAAGGAAAGTTTAAAATTCTCCGAAAAGATATGCCTTTGCGGCCAAATGAAGGTTTGGCACGCGCGCAAGAGGCCTGAATTTCGGTTGAATCTGGAAATCGGAATCGATTCAGGTATAGTGCGCCGCAAGGAAAACGCTGCGAGGGACATGGGGCGAATGCGATATTTCACGATTGCGCTTGTCGCGACGGCACTGGTCATGCCTTTTGGTGCGTCTGCCGATGTGCTGTCGACCAAAAACCGAAGCACATTGTTCAAATCCCAGATCGGGGTTCTGGATAACCGCGCAAAGCAGCAATACAACAACTCGGTACGCTTGCAGCCGCAAAAGGTGCATACGCCCACCAAATGGGGCGATGGTCCTGCGAAGGGTTATAGCGGCGAGTATCGCGGGCACTATCTCCAGATGGCCAAGGATGCCGCAAGCCGTCATGGGGTGCCGCAAGATCTGTTCCTGAAGCTGGTGCAACAGGAATCGGGCTGGAACGACAAGGCGCTTTCGCACAAGGGCGCGATCGGGCTGGCACAGTTGATGCCCGGGACGGCGCGGCTGTTGCGTGTCAATCCGCATGACCCTTACGAAAATCTCGATGGCGGCGCTCGCTACCTGGCGGAGCAATACAGGACGTTCCGGTCCTGGCAACTGGCGCTCGCGGCCTATAATGCCGGTCCGAAGGCAGTTGAGAAATACGGCGGCGTTCCACCTTTCGAAGAGACCCGCAATTACGTGCGGATCATCTGGGGAAGCTGACGGGACCCGTCGTCGCGCATGACGCAAGCGTCAGGCCGCGAAACCGATCCGATAGAGATGAATTTCATTTGCCGGGTGACGCTCGGCATTGACCAGTTGCCCGTTATGGTGATTGAAGAGCGCACGCCAGAACGGCTGGATGATCACACCTTCGTCGCGTAGGATGGCTTCGATCCGGGCAATCACCGGGCGGCGTGCCTCGGGATCGGTCAGCGCCATCGCCTGATCGAGAAGCGCGTCGAAGGCCTCGTTTGCAAAGCCGGTTTCATTCCACGGGGCGCCTGAACGATAGGCGAGGTTCAGCACCTGCACATCGAGCGGGCGGTGGTTCCATTCAGTCAGCGAGAATGGAAAATCCTTCCAGTTCTCCCAGAAGCTTCTGCCGGGCAGAATCGCCCTTCGCACCATAAGCCCCGCATCGCGCAGTTGCGCGGCGACCACGTCGCCAGTGTTGCGCTGCCATTCGTCATCGAGGGTGATCAGTTCCAGCTCGAACCCCTCCATGCCAAGATCCCGGATATCCGAAAGTGCCTGAGCGGGGTCGAATGGCGCGGGGCCGATATCGGCATAGGCAGGATGAATCGGGCTGATATGGTGGTTGGCGGCGACGCTGCCCCCGGCCACATAGCCCAGTTCAAGGCAGATTTCGTTGTTTACGGCCAGCGCCAGCGCACGGCGCAGGCGCGGATCGGAATACGGGGCCTCGCCATTCACCTCGGCGCGCGCATTGGCGCGGATCACGGCCGTGGCGGCGCTTTCGGTGCGGGTGCCGGTCCAGCCGATATCGTCCATGACCTCGATGAAGTCGCCCACCGTTTCATAGAGAAGATCGACCGAGTCCGCCTCGGCCGCGGCCACCCAGTTGGCGGGATCGGTGCCGAAGTCGATGAACTCGATACGGTCGAGATAGGGGCCGCCGAAAACCTCGCTGCCCCACCAGTCGTGGTCGGGGTGGCGTTCGAGCACGCATCTATCGCCCGGAACCAGGCTGACCGGGCGGTATGGGCCGGTGCCGATCCCGTGGGCGAAGGGGTCGCCGCCCGCGTAGCTGGCATGCATGACGGCGGCGGGATAGTCGGACATGTTGGCTATCAGGGCGATGTCGGGTTGCGACAATTCCAGCATCACGGTCAGATCGTCGGGCGTTTCGACCGCGCCGTCGCGCAACTGCCCTGTATCGGGTTCGATGAGGCCGGGGAACCGGCCCGACATGGAATTACCCGGCACGCTGCTGTCGCACCAGCGCGCGATATTGCGGGCGACATCCTTCGAGGTGAAGGAATCACCGTTGTTCCACCGGATGCCGGGACGCAGATTTAGAATGTATCGGGTTGCGTCGTCATTCACCGACCAGGATTTCAAAAGCATCCCCCGGAAGGCGCCATCCCTTCCATACTCGACCAGATATTCAAGAAAGCCGCGTGTAAGATTGCCCATTTCGCTCCAGTCATAGGCGCGCGGATCGTCGAGCGCCTTGACGTTCTGCTGTACGCGAAGCGTGCCGCCTTCGGCGATCCGTGCTTGCGCACGGGCAGGGGCGGGCAGCGCCCCAAGCGTCGAGGCCGCCGCGACACTCATCCCGAGGCTGGTGGCACGTGCCAGGAATTCTCGCCGTCCCATGCGCCCCGCCTTGAGAGCACGGGCAAGTCCGGGAGCTGCGGGATGCAGAGAAGATGGCATGGTCAGGGCTCGCTTTCGGGCTGGCGGCGGGGAAAGGACATGGTGTCGCCGCCATTACACATAGAGCCCGACCAGAGATCAACCCACGCCGGGCATCCTTGTTGCGGGTGCGACGGCTGTTTTCGGTGCTGAGGCCTCCGCATCGCGGCGCAGCTGTGTCGGGGTGAAGCCGGTGTGATGCAGCACGAAGCGTGAGAAATAGGCCGCGCTGCGAAAGCCCAGCATCGCTGCTATCAGTTTGAAGGGATGGTCGGAGTGCACCAGAAAACCCCGCGCCGCATGGACGATGCGCTGTGTGAGAAGCTGCGCGGCGCTCATACCGGCCACGGTCCGGCAGGTGCGGGTCAGATGTGTCGGTGTGACCCCGAGTGCAGCGGCATAGTCGGCCATTGGCCTGCCGCTGGCGAAGTCGCGTTCGATCAGGGCGGCGTAGGCCCGCACCAGCCGCTCGGACGCGGGCGGGCGTGGCGGGCTCGGGGCATCGATCATGGTGCGGCGCAACCAAACCCCGAGAAGCACCGCATATGCGCTCATCGCTTCGTCGTGGAAATGACGCGCTGTGTTGTCTTCGCGCTGCATCGTTTCAAGGATCGTGGCCAACTCCGCCTGAGCCTGTGAGTCGCGCACGCGCAATTGTTGCGCGGTATCGGGCATCGGCACCGACGCGACCGGCGGGATTGTGCAAACGAGACCGAACCCCTGTTTCCCCAGATCGGTGGCAAAGAGCGTGCCCGCCGGGATCACAAGTGCGTTGTGGACGCCGACGCCGCGGCGCAAGCCCTCGAGCAGGCAGCGGCCCTGGCCGCGCGTCACCCAGACGAAGGCATGGGTTTCGCGGCTGTGAGGCAGTTCCGACTGCCAGCGCGCGGGACCTGCCCATTGGGCGAGGGTCATGATTCTGGGATAGTCTTGCACGATCCGCCGACACCTTGAAAACACTATATTTGTGACAGTGTAGGCGAAAAAACCTATGTATAACAGACTCGATTGTTGAGAATGTCAAAGCGCCGCTGCATCAACTGCCTGCCAGGCCCGCATCCGGGCGCGAAACCAGGTGCGTTGCCGCTTTGCGAATTGGCGGGTGGCAATGGTCGCTGCTTCGCGGGCCTCGTCCAGTGTCATGCGGCCTTGAAGATGTGCGATGAGTTCTGGCGCGCCGATCGCCTTGGAGGACGGGCGGGCAGGGTCCCAGCCCGGCAGGTTGGCACGCGCCTCGTCCAATGCGCCCACAGCCAGCATCGCATCGAAGCGCTGCGCGATACGGATATTGAGCCACTCTCGGTCGGCATCGACCAGCAGCGCGGTGCAGTCCCCGAGCGGCAGGACAGGTGGCGGTGTCTCGTCCTGCCATGCGGCAAGGCCGCGCCCGGTGGCGCGTTGCACTTCCCAGGCGCGCTGCACCCGCATGGGATTTCGCGTGTCGATCCGAGCGCGGGTGTCAGGATCGAGGTCACGCAGCAGCACGCCCAGGCCCTCATCGCGCAGCAGCGCGTCGGCGGTCGCGCGGATATCGGGCGGGGTTGGCGGGATGGGCGCGAGCCCCTCGGTCAGGGCACTGAAGTAAAGCCCGGTCCCGCCGATGATGATAGGGCGCGCGGGACCTTCGAGCAGGGGGAGGATCTCGCGCAGCCAATGGCCCACGGAATATTCTCCATCCCACGGCACATGACCATAGAGGCGATGCGGCGCCGCGGACTCGTCTTCCGGCGAGGGGCGGGCGCTCAGGATGCGCCAATTGTCATAGACCTGGATCGCGTCGGCGTTGAGGATCACGCCACCATCCCGCGCGGCCAGCCGCAGGGCCAGAGCGGATTTACCCGACGCGGTCGGCCCGGCGATCAGAACCGGGCGGTCGGAAGGGATATCGGGCAGGGCGCTCATCGCCATGTCAGATAAGCGAATTTGCCCTCCAATGCGAGAGGCAGGGCGGCAAATCGTCGACATGGCCGGTTTCGGTGATTGAACCCCGCTGCGTTTTACTACATTTTGCGCGCGACCCGGAACCTGCATGGAGCCCCCCGATGTCTGACACAGCCCCCCCCGAGACCAGGTTCAAGCGCGTCATGTTGAAGATATCGGGTGAGGCGCTGATGGGGGATCAGGGCTATGGTTTGCATCCGCCGACGGTGGAGCGCATCGCGCGCGAGGTGAAGTCGGTCCATGATCTGGGGGTCGAGATCTGCATGGTGATCGGCGGCGGAAACGTGTTTCGCGGCCTCGCCGGCAGCGCCCAGGGGATGGAGCGCACCACGGCCGATTACATGGGGATGCTTGCAACTGTGATGAACGCCCTGGCTGTCCAGAGCGCATTGGAGAAGCTGGGCGTCTTTACCCGCGTTATCAGCGCGATCCGGATGGACGAGGTGGCCGAGCCCTATATCCGCCGCCGCGCGGTGCGCCACCTCGAGAAGAAGCGCGTGTGCATTTTTGCGGCGGGTACCGGCAACCCGTATTTCACCACCGATACCGCCGCCACGTTGCGCGCCAACGAGATGGCGTGCGAGGCGATCTTCAAGGGCACCAAGGTGGATGGGGTCTATGACAAGGACCCGCTGACCAATCCCGATGCCAAGCGTTTCGAGCGCGTCACCTATGACGAGGTGCTCGCGCAGCATCTCAAGGTGATGGATGCCAGCGCCATCGCGCTTGCCCGTGACAATAACCTGCCGATCATTGTCTTCAGCCTGGACGAACCGGGAGGCTTCAAGGGAATCCTCGCCGGGAACGGAACCTATACAACCGTGCACGGCTGAGGCAAAAGAGAACGACAGAACGCAAGACCCGCGAGAAGGAAAACGGAACATGGCTGAAGAGTTCGAACTTGACGTGGCCGATCTGGAACGGCGAATGGACGGGGCGATGAGCGCGCTGCGCACCGAGTTCGCTTCGCTGCGCACCGGGCGGGCGTCGGCCTCGATGCTGGAACCGGTGATGGTCGAGGCCTATGGCCAGAAGACACCGATCAACCAGGTCGGCACTGTCAACGTGCCCGAGCCCCGGATGGTGACGATCAACGTCTGGGACAAGTCGCTGGTCAACGCTACGGAAAAGGCGATCCGCGACAGCGGCCTCGGGATCAACCCACAGCTCAACGGCACCATCATCATGCTGCCGATCCCCGAGCTGAACGAGGAGCGTCGCAAGGAACTGAGCAAGGTCGCCGCGCAATATGCCGAACATGCCCGTGTCTCGGTGCGCAATGTGCGCCGCGATGGCATGGACCGGATCAAGAAGGCCAAGGCCGACGGCATGTCCGAGGATGACCAGAAATTCTGGGAAACCGAGGTGCAGGAGCTGACTGACAAGTTCATTCATCAGGTCGACGAGGCGCTGGAAGGCAAGCAGGCAGAGATCATGCAGGTCTGAGACGCGAGGACAGCGACATGGCAAGGAACAGCCCAGACACGAGCGGACCGCGCCATGTTGCGATCATCATGGATGGCAATGGCCGTTGGGCTCAGGCGCGCGGGCGCCCACGCCTGTTTGGCCACCACGCCGGCGCGCGGCGCGTGCGCGAGATCGTCAGTGCCTGCCCCGATTTGGGGGTCGATTACCTGACGATCTTCGCCTTCTCGACCGAGAACTGGAAGCGCACGCAGACCGAGGTTTCCGGGCTGATGGCGCTTTTCAGGCGCTATATCGTCAAGGAAATGCAGGAGTTCGTGAAAGAGAACGTGCGCGTGCGTTTCATCGGCGACCGCACGCGGCTGGACAAGCCCCTGCAGGACCTGATGGACGAAGCTGAGGAGATGACCAGTCGCTGCACCCGTCTCAATCTGACGATCGCGCTGAATTATGGGGGCCGGGACGAGGTCGCCCGCGCCACGAGGCGGTTGGCGCAGGATGTGGCGGATGGAAAGCTCGACCCCGCCAAGGTCGATCAGGAGACGCTGCCGCGCTACCTTGATACCTGCGTCCTGCCCGACCCGGATCTCGTCATCCGCACCAGCGGCGAGGCGCGGATCTCGAATTTCCTGCTCTGGCAGTCGGCCTATTCCGAATACGAGTTCATCGATACGCTGTGGCCCGATTTCACCCGTGCGATCTTTACCGATGTCCTGCGCAACTATGGTGCGCGCGAACGGCGGTTCGGGGCCGCGACCGGATGAGTCAGCAGGCCCGATGGTCCGATCTTGCGCCACGCGTGCTGTCGGGGCTGGCGATGGCCGGCATCGGTGCGGGCGCGATCTGGATCGGGGGCTGGCTGTTCAACGGCCTGATCTGTGCGCTTGGTGGCCTGATGATATGGGAGGCCTCGCGCATGGCTGGGGCGCGGGGCGCGGTGTCGGCGGGATTGCTTGCTGCGGTCGCGCTGGCGCTGGCGCTCTTGCTGCCGGGGATATTGGTCCTGCCCTTGCTGGCTGCGGCTGCCCTGGTCGGTGCCGGGCAGGCCCCTCGGGACAAGGGGCTACATGTGCTGTTCGCCTTGTGGATCCTGCTGGGATGCTACGTCACTGCGCAATTGCGACAAGAGGCCGGGTTCGGCTGGATGGTCTGGCTTGTGCTGGTGGTGGTGGTCTCGGACGTGGCGGGGTATTTTGCGGGCCGGATGCTGGGAGGCCCGAAATTCTGGCCCCGTGTCAGTCCAAAAAAGACTTGGTCGGGCACGCTTGCCGGATGGGTCGGTGCCGGGCTTGTGGGCTTGCTCTTGGCGGAGTCTCTGACAGCGGGAGCGGGGCTTGTCGCGGTGTCGATGCTGGTCGGGTTCGCCGGGCAATTGGGCGATATCGCTGAAAGCGCGATCAAGCGGCGTTGCGGCGTCAAGGACAGCTCCGATCTCATTCCCGGACATGGCGGCGTATTGGACCGGTTTGACGCCATGCTGGGCGCGGCAATGATGGTGATGGTGTTGTGGCTGTTGTCTTTGATGCCGGGGCTGCAATGAGGCGGATAACGATTCTGGGTGCCACGGGATCGATCGGGCAGAGCACGCTTGACCTGATCGCGCGCGAACCGGACCTCTTCGAGGTGGTCGCCCTGACCGGTGGGCGCAATATCGAAAGGCTTGCCAGCGATGCGCGCGCCTGCGGCGCGCAGATCGCGGTCACCGCGCATGACGATCTGCTCGATGATCTGCGCGCTGCGCTTGCAGGTTCGGGAATCGAGGCCGCGGCCGGAGCGGAGGCGATATCCGAGGCCGCGGCACGGCCTGCCGATTGGGTGATGTCCGCCATTGTTGGTGCTGCGGGCCTTCCGCCCGGATTGAAGGCACTCGAGCAGGGCGCGACCCTGGCGTTGGCGAACAAGGAGTCGCTGGTGGCGGCCGGGCCGCTCCTGATGGAGACCGCAGCGCGACATGACGCACGCATTCTGCCGGTGGACAGTGAGCATTCCGCAGTATTCCAAGCGCTTACCGGCGAAAGCATGGATGCCGTGCGGCGTGTGATCATCACCGCCAGTGGCGGCGCCTTTCGCGACTGGCCGCGCGAACGGCTGGCGAATGTCACGGTCGAGCAGGCTTCGACGCACCCGAACTGGGCCATGGGCCAACGGATCACCATCGACAGCGCTTCGATGTTCAACAAGGCGCTCGAGATGATCGAGGCGCGCGAGTTCTTCGACCTTGATCCCGAGCAGATCGAGGTGCTGGTTCACCCGGAATCACTGGTCCATGCGCTCGTGGGTTTTTGCGACGGCGCGCTGATGGCACATGTCGGCCCGCCAGATATGCGCCACGCCATTGGATATGCCTTGAACTGGCCCGAGCGTCGTGCGCTGCCGGTGGCGGCGCTCGACCTTGCGGCTATCGGAACGCTGAGTTTCAGCGCGCCTGACGCTGGCCGCTACCCGGCCCTGCGCCTTGCGCGCGAGGTCATGGCAAAGCGCGGCCTCGCGGGCGCTGTCTTCAATGCCGCCAAGGAGCGGGCGCTGGATCATTTCATCGCCGGACGCATCGGATTTCTGGCGATGAGCGACGTTGTCGAAGAGGTGCTGACCCGGCTTTGCGCCGAGAAAGGCCTGGTTGATGCAGCGATCAGCCTTGATAGTGTGACCCATCTTGACCATCTGTCACGCAGATGTGCCGACAGGGTCGTCAAAGAGCAGGACAGATAGGACAACAGGCGTGGATATAATAGGGTTTCTGCCGCAATTCGGCAGCATTTTCATGACTTTGCTGGCTTTCGTGGTCGCTCTTTCCGCCATCGTGGCGGTGCATGAATACGGTCATTACATCGTCGGGCGCTGGTCGGGTATCAAGGCCGAGGTCTTTTCACTCGGGTTCGGCCCGGTTCTCTGGGCGCGTCGCGATCGCCACGGCACTCAGTGGCAGGTGGCGCTTCTGCCCTTTGGAGGATACGTCAAATTCAAAGGCGATGCCGACGCTGCGAGTGCGCAAAGCGCTGACTCCGTGCGCGGGATGTCGCCGCAGGAACGGCGCGAAACGATGGCAGGCGCGCCGCTTTGGGCACGCACGGCGACGGTCGCGGCAGGGCCGGTTTTCAACTTCGTCCTTTCGATCCTGATTTTCGCCGCAGTGATGATGGCCCAGGGCAAGGTCTCGGAACCGCTGGCCGTCGGCAGCCTGAATCCCCTGCCGGTCGAAGGGATTACCTTGGAGGAAGGCGATGAGCTGATCACTGTCGCTGGTGTAGATGTGCCCCAGTTCGGCGAATCCGATCAGTTCGATCCCTTCATCGACCAGCTTCCCGCCGAGCCGTTGCTCGACTACCGCGTGCTGCGCGATGGTCGCGAAGTATCTGCCATGGGGCCATATCCGATGCCGCCGATGGTGGCGCAGCTTGCACCGCAATCCGCGGCTTACGATATCAACATGCGCGCGGGCGATGTCATTACCGCAGTCGATGGCACCGCGATCCACAGCTTTTCCGAGCTCAAGGATATCGTCGAGGGTTCCGAGGGACGGGCGCTTGAACTCAAGGTGTGGCGCGATGGCGAGATGCTCGATTTCGTACTCGCGCCGCGCCGGATGGACGAACCGCAATCCGAAGGCGGGTTCCAGAGCCAATGGCGCATCGGAATCGCCGGCGGGCTGGCGTTTGAACCCGCGACCGAACGGCTTGGCCCGCTCGAGGCGTTATCACGCGGAACGGTGCAGGTCGGGCGGATCATCGAAGGTTCGTTCTCGGGCCTCTATCACATGGTCACCGGCGCAATCAGCAGCTGTAACATGTCCGGCCCGATCGGAATCGCCGAGGTATCGGGCGCGATGGCGAGCCAGGGCGCGCAGAACTTCATCTGGTTCATCGCGGTCCTGTCGACCGCGGTGGGGCTGTTGAACCTGTTTCCCATCCCGGTGCTTGATGGCGGCCACCTTGCGTTCTATGCCTATGAGGCGGTCAGCGGAAAACCTCCGAGCGAAACGGCGCTCAGGGTCATGATGACAGTGGGGCTGGTGTTTGTCCTGAGCCTCATGGGTTTCGCGCTTTTCAACGATTTGTTCTGCCCCTGAGCCGGGGAAAGCGAGACGTACCGGATACGAGACCTGTGCGTGCGACGTGCGCGGGCAGGGCGCGTGCCATGATCTTGCCTTATTTCAGCCCCTATTGTTGCCGCATTCTGCGCGCACATCTTCATCAGACAGAACCGTCAGGAATTGGTGATGCAACATATCGTAAGCGGATATCGTGGGCTCAGCCTTCTGGTGAACCTCAATTGGGATCGGATTCTCTATCTGGTCACGATTCTGGTTGCGCTTCTGGCCGGTGGTTTCATCGGGTCGTTGTGATCTGTCCGATGCACCGTCGCATCGAAGCAAATTTTGTCTGAAAATCTTGCTCCCCGCGTTTTGACAAGCCTCTACATACCGGATACTGACATCTCTAACAGGGATGTTTGACCGGGGTATTTGAGACATGGGAAATGAGCAGCACCGTTGCATCCGGCGCGCGGATTCCTCGCAAAGCGTATTGTTCGTTGTCCGGGCGTTCTGCCTCGCTCTGCTGACAGCGGCAATCATTGGCCTTCCTGGCGATGCAAACGCCCAGTCCTACCGCTTCAACAGCGTCGTGGTCGAAGGCAATCAGCGCATCGAAGCAGACACGATTCTGAACTACGCCGGGATCGCCCGCGGCGAGACGGTTTCGGCCGGCAAGTTGAACGATGCCTATCAGAGCATCCTCGGCAGCGGCCTGTTCGAGAGTGTCACGCTCGAGCCGCGCGGCGGACAGCTGTATATCCAGGTGGCAGAGTATCCCACGATCAACCGCATAGCCTTTGAAGGCAATCGGCGCATGAAGGACGAGGACATGCGGCGGTTCATCGACAGCCAGCCGCGCCAGGTGTTCAGCCCGGCCAAGGCCGAGCGCGATGCCGCGACCCTGACCGAGGCGCTTTCCCAGAACGGTCGCCTTGCAGCGCGCGTTACCCCCAAAGTCATCCGCCGCAGCGATAACCGCGTCGATCTCATCTTCGAGATTTTCGAGGGCAGCAAGGTCGAGGTTCAGCGCATCGGTTTCGTTGGAAACCGCGCCTATTCGGACCGTCGCCTGCGCCGCGTCATCGACAGCAAGCAGGCCGGGCTTCTGCGCGCGATCATCGAACGCGATACCTTTGTCGAGGACCGGATCCAGTTCGACCGTCAGCTGCTGACCGATTTCTACAACTCGCGCGGATACGTGGATTTCCGCGTGACCGGGACCAATGCCGAGCTCGCGCGCGGGCGGGACGCGTATTTCGTGACCTTCAACATCCAGGAAGGCCAGCAGTTCCGCTTTGGCGAGATCACGACCGTCAGCGACCGCAACGATGTCGATCCCGAAGAATATCACAACGTTCTCAAGGTCCGTTCGGGCAGTGTCTATTCGCCTACGGAGGTCGAGAACTCGATTTCACGCATGGAACGCCTAGCGATCAAGAACGGTGTCGATTTCCTGCGTGTCGAGCCGCGGATCACCCGCAATGACCGTGACCTGACACTGGACGTCGAGTTCGCGCTTGTGCGTGGACCGCGTGTGTTCGTCGAGCGGATCGATATCGAGGGCAACACCACCACGCTTGACCGCGTGATCCGCCGTCAGTTCGACCTGGTTGAGGGCGATCCCTTCAATCCGCGCCAGATTCGTGAGGCCGCCGAACGCATCCGGGTGCTGCGTTATTTCTCGGACGTGGACGTGAATGCACGCGAAGGCTCGCGCCCGGACCAGGTGGTCGTGGACGTGAATGTCGAGGAAACCACAACCGGGTCGCTGTCCTTTGGCGCCAGTTATTCGACCAACTCGGGCGTCGGCGTCAGCGTCGGGTTCAGCGAGCGCAACTTCATGGGGCGCGGGCAGAAACTGACGGCGCAGATCGCCGCATCCGAAACCACCGCCCAGTACAACATCAACTTCGTCGAGCCTGCCTTCCTGAGCCGCAATGTCGAGTTCGGTCTGGATTTCTCGCTGATCGAAACCGACAGCGATTTCAGCCTTTATGACACCACGATCGGCGTTTTCCGTCCCAGCCTGACCTTCCCGGTCAGTGAGAACGGTCGCTTCGGTGTCTTCTACAACGCGACCTACAACGACATGAAGGACTACACCGGCAATTCCGGTGTGCTTGCTGCCGAAGTGGCGCAGGGCGAAACATGGGCCAGCGCGATCGGTTATCGCTATACCTATGACACCCGACGCACCGGGCTTGATCCGAATTCGGGCATCATGTTGTCCTTCGGTCAGGAATATGCCGGCTTGGGTGGTGACAGCGAGTATCTCAAGACGAGCGCCCGTGTCATCGCTCAGACGAGGGTGCTGAACGAGGAAGTCACGCTGCGTGCCACGCTTGAAGGCGGTGCGCTGGAGTTCATGGGCAGCAATGAAAGCCGGGCCGTAGACCGCTATACGTCGCAGGTCATGCGCGGTTTTGAACCCAATGGCATCGGCCCCATCGAGGGCACCGAACATCTGGGCGGCAACTACTTCGCCGTGGCCAAGTTCGAGGCCGAGTTCCCGCTGGGGCTGCCGGAAGAATACGGCATCTCGGGCGGCGCGTTCTATGATGTGGGCGCGATCTGGGGCGTCGATTCCACCAATGCTGCCTTCCCGGTCCGTTCCAAGAACTTCGAGCCGCGCCATGTGGTCGGTCTGTCTCTGTTCTGGGAGTCACCCTTCGGCCCGTTGCGGCTGAACTGGTCCACGGCACTCAAGAAAGAGCCGGGCGACCTCGAACAGAGCTTTGACCTGACCGTCCGAACAGAATTCTGAGCGCGAGATGCCAGCTGGGGCATTTCTCCGAAGTTCTCTCGTGGCGCTTTGTCTGACCCTTGGCGCAGGTTCAGCGACAGCGCAGGACGTCGGTGTCGTTCAAAGCGATGTCCTGGTGATCAATCCCGACAGGCTGTTTGCCGAAACCGGGCTGGGTCAGGCCATGAACGACGAGCTTCAGGCGCAGCGCGACAGCCTGATCGCGCATAACCGGAAGCTGGAGGCCGAGCTTGAGGCCGAGGAGAAGGCCCTGAGCGAGTTGCGTAGCGAAACCAACCCGGATGAGTTTCGTGATCTCGCCGACGCCTTCGACACGAAAGTCCGCAGCATCAGGCAGGACAGCGAGCGGCGAGCGCGCGATCTCGATCGGGCGCGTGCGCAGGCACCGGTGACCTTCATGCGCCTCGTCGAGCCGGTGCTGGTCGATATCATGCAGGATGCAGATGCGGCTGTCATCATGGACAGCCGAACGGTTCTGCTGCGGGTTGAGGTGGTTGAGATCACCGACGTCGCGATCTCGCGGATCGACGAGCAGATCGGCAGCGAACTGCCCGAGGGCGTCAGCATGGGCCGCGGCGTACCGGTCAGCGAAGGCAACAATGATGCACCCGACGCGGATTGAGCCGCACGCTTGCCCATCGCAGGGCAAGTTGCTAGTGACATCCAAGCAATCCTTGCAAAGGACCACGCCATGACAGAGCCGCTGAAAGCCGCGGATATCCACTTGATCCAACGGCTTATCCCGCATCGCTACCCGTTCCTTCTGGTGGACAAGGTGGTCGATATCGAGGGCTATGCCAGAGCCCGGGGGATCAAGAACGTCACCATGAACGAGCCTCATTTCCAGGGCCACTTTCCGGGCAAGCCGATCATGCCGGGCGTGACCATCGTCGAGGCGATGGCACAGACGGCGGCGGTCATGGTGGGAACGGCGCTCGGTATGGAGGACCGCAACATGCTGGTCTATTTCATGTCGATCGACAAATGCAAGTTTCGCCGCATGGTGGTTCCGGGCGATGTGCTTGAAATGAAACTGGAAACGCTGCGCGGCAAGCCGGGTGGCAAGGTCTGGAAATTCGGCGGCGTTGCCGAGGTTGAAGGTGATATGGCCGCAGAGGCCGAGTTCACCGCGATGATGGATTTGCCCAAGGAGTGAGCTCTATGTCCGACGGGGTGGAAACCTTCGTTCATCCGACCGCTTTGGTCGAAGAGGGCGCTGAGCTTGGCGCTGGCTGTCACGTCGGGCCGTTCTGTCATGTCGGCCCGGACGCAAGGCTGGGCGCGCGGGTGGTGCTGAAATCGCATGTGGTGATTGCGGGTGACACCAGCATTGGTGAAGACAGCGTGATCTTTCCCTTCGCCTGCATTGGCGAGGTACCGCAGGATCTCAAGTTCAAGGGCGAGCGCACGCGTCTGGTGATTGGCGCGCGCAACCGTATCCGTGAGCATGTAACAATGAACACAGGCACTGCGGGCGGCGGGGGCGAAACGCGCGTCGGCGACGACGGGCTGTTCATGGCCGGCTGCCATGTGGCCCATGACGTGCAGGTCGGCAACCGCGTGATTGTCGTAAATAATGCTGCATTGGCAGGGCATTGCGTGCTGGAAGACGACGTGATCATCGGCGGATTGTCGGGGGTGCATCAGTGGGTGCGGATCGGGCAGGGTGCGATCATCGGCGCGGTAACAATGGTTACCAACGATGTGATTCCCTATGGGCTGGTCCAGGCGCCGCGTGGCGGGCTGGACGGGCTGAACCTTGTCGGGCTCAAGCGCCGGGGCGTGCCACGGGCGGATATCACCGCGTTGCGGGCAGCGTTTCAGATGCTGGCGCAGGGCGAAGGCGCGTTTCAGGATCGTGCGCGGCGACTGGGTGATGAAACCGAGAGCGACTATGTGCGGCAGATCGTCGAATTCGTGACCAGCGCGAGCGATCGGTCTTTCCTGACACCCGGAGAGGGCTGATCATGGCCGGCAAGCTGGCGATACTGGCCTGTTCGGGCGCGCTGCCGGTGCGGATCGCAGAGGCGCAACCCGATGCCCTGCGGATCGGATTTCAAGGCATTCCCAATGACTTGGAAGGCGAAGTTGAGGTTCATCGATTCGAGAAGATGGGCACGCTTTTCGACGCGCTGAAGGATCAGGGCGTGGAACGTGTGGTGTTTGCGGGATCGCTTGCACGCCCGCCGCTGGATCCGTCGGCCTTCGATGCGACCATGCTGGCGCTGGCGCCGCGGCTGATGGTTGCGATGCAGGGCGGGGATGACGCGCTTCTGAGCCAGGTGATCGAGATTTTCGAGGAACAGGGCTTTGCGGTGATGGGCGCGCATGAGTTGGTTCCGGGCCTGACCGCCGAGGAAGGGCTGTTGATCGGCACGCCGCCGACAGACGCCGATCTATCCGATGTTTCAAGGGCTTGGGACATATTGATGGCGCTGTCTCCGCTGGATGTGGGCCAGGGCTGCGTGGTGGCGGGCGGCCAGTGTCTGGGCATCGAGACGGTGCAGGGAACCGATGCGCTGCTGCGTTTCGTGGCCGAGACGCCGCAGAATTTACGCCGTGGTTTCAAGGGCGTGTATGTCAAAGCCGCGAAGCGCGGCCAGGATCTGCGAATCGACATGCCGGTGATCGGCCCCGCGACAATCGCGGCGGTGGCCGAGGCCGGTTTGGCCGGGCTGGTGATCGAGGCAGGGCGGGTCATGATCATTGATCGCAAGAACACTTTGGAAGCCATTGAAAGGGCAGGACTTTTCCTGACATCAAGGGTGCTGTGATGAAGGTGTTCCTGATCGCCGGGGAAGCCTCGGGCGACAGGCTGGGCGCGGCGCTGATGGCGGGCCTGAAATCCCTTGAAAACGTCGAATTCCAAGGGGTTGGCGGCCCGTTGATGGAAGCCGAAGGGATGCAGAGCCTGTTCCCGATGGATGAGCTCAGCGTTATGGGACTGGCGGAGATTCTGCCGAAATACCCGCAACTCAGACGGCGCTTGCACCAGAGTGCCGAGGCGGTGCTCGAGGCGCGGCCGGATGTGCTGATCACCATTGACAGCCCCGATTTCTGCCTGCGGGTCGCGCGGCTCGTGAAGGCAAAAAGTGACATAAGAACAGTGCATTACGTCGCGCCATCGGTCTGGGCCTGGCGGGCGAAGCGCGCGCGCAAGATGGCAGGGGTGATCGATCATGTGCTGGCGCTGTTGCCGTTCGAGCCGCCCTATATGGAAGCCGAGGGGATGGAATGCGACTTCGTCGGCCATCCGGTGGTCAGCGAGCCACAAGCGAATGCGGAGGAAATTCAAGAGTTTAAGGACCGCCACGACATCACGAACCCGATCTGGATGATCCTGCCGGGATCGCGCAGGGGCGAGATCCAGGGCCTCGGCGCGCGATTCTCGGAGGTGGTCCGGCGGGTCTTGGAAGATAAGCCCATGCTTTCATTGGTGATTCCGACAACAGCCAATGTCGCGCCGCTGGTGCGCGAGATGGTCCGGGACTGGCCGGTGAAGCCCTTGATCCTGAGCCCGGAAGGGATGGACCCCGCGGCGTTCAAGGCCGAGAAGCGCGCGGCCTTCGGTGCGGCGGACTGGGCGCTTGCGGCATCGGGCACGGTGTCGCTGGAACTGGCGGCGGCGGGCACGCCGATGGTTATTGCCTATGACCTCAAGCCATTGAGTCGTATCATTATTTCACGGATGCTGAAGGTCGATACGCTGACCCTTGTGAACCTCGTTTCGGAGACGCGGGTGATCCCGGAATTCATAGGCAATCGCTGTCGCCCCGAGCTGATCGCGCCCGCGATGCTGGCGCTGATGGAGGCGTCGTGGGAGCAGCGCGCGGCGATGGCGCTGACGATGGAGCGGTTGGGGCGCGGCGGCGAGGCGCCCGGATTGCGCGCGGCAAGGGCGGTTCTGACCCGGATGAAGGCGGCGAGAGGTTAACGCGGCGCACCTGTACAAAACGTCCGTTTTGTACGCGGGTTTTGTACCGAAAGCGGAGATTGCGCGCGGCGTTTGGTACAGACCGCGATTTTCTGGACCCGCGCCGGGGGGCCAGCCCCCCGGACCCCCCGAGGTATTTCGGGCCAGATGAAGAGCGGACGGGTCTTGGTCCGGGTGGTGGTCAGTGGCCGCGCCAGATCCAGCCGCCGCCGAGGATGCGGCTGCCGCCGGTCTCGTAGAAGACGCAGGCCTGGCCGGGACTCACGCCTTCTTCGGGGGTGAGCAGTTCGACCGCGGCTTCGGTTTCCGAGAGCGGGCGGATGATCGCCTCTTGCGGGGGGCGGGTCGAGCGCAGCTTGACCGAGACATGCCATTCGGGGCGCGCGGTGAAGGGTGTGTCGCCGAGCCAGTTGATCTCGCGCACGGGCACGGTGCGGGTGGCGAGCATCTCCTTGGGGCCGACGATGACGCGGCGGGCGTCCACATCGAGGCGCACCACGTAGAGCGGTTCACTGAGCCCGCCGATGCCGAGGCCGCGGCGCTGGCCGATCGTGTAGTGGATCACGCCCTCATGGGTGCCCAGAACCCGGCCATCGGCGTGGACGATCTCGCCGGGTTCGGCGGCGCCGGGGCGCAGTTTCTCGATCACGCCGGCATAGTTGCCGTCGGGCACGAAGCAGATGTCCTGGCTGTCGGGCTTGTCGGCCACCTGCAGCCCATAGCGCGCCGCCAGTTCGCGGGTGGCGCTTTTCGAGGGCAGGTGGCCCAGCGGGAAGCGCAGGAAGGCGAGCTGTTCCGGGGTGGTCGAAAACAGGAAATAGCTTTGATCGCGGTTGGCGTCGGCGGCGCTGTGGAGTTCGGGCCCGTGCGCGCCCAGCTTGCGCTGGATGTAATGGCCGGTGGCCATGCAATCGGCATCGAGGTCACGGGCGGTTTCCAGCAGATCCTTGAATTTCACCCGCTCGTTGCAGCGGATGCAGGGCACCGGCGTGGCCCCGGCGAGGTAGCTGTCGGCGAATTCGTCGATCACCGCGTCGCGGAAGATGTTCTCGTAATCGAGGACGTAATGGGGAAAGCCCATGTCCTCGGCAACGCGGCGGGCGTCGTGGATGTCGATCCCCGCGCAGCAGGCGCCTTTCTTGGCGAGCGCCGCGCCGTGATCGTAGAGCTGCAGGGTGACGCCGACCACGTCATAGCCTTCTTCGGCCAGTTGCGCGGCCACGACCGAGCTGTCGACGCCGCCCGACATGGCGACGACGACACGGGTGTCGGCGGGGGACTTGGCGAAGCCAAGCGAATTGATCGCGGTGTCGAGGGGCATGGGCGTCTCCTTGATGCAGCGGAATATAGGAAAATGCGAGGTAGTCTCAAGGGGCGGTTTCACCGGTCGTTAAGGGGGCAGGCGTCAGTTTGCGGGCGGGATCTGTCGAGAAGGGGTGAAACCATGTTCCTGAAGAAGAAGAACGGAAAACGGATCGTGAAGCTGCCGGATGGCAGCGTGATGAGCTGTGCCGACCTGCCGGCGCCGGACACCCGGCGCTGGACGGCGGCGCGCAAGCTGGCGGTGGTGCGCGGAGTGGCGCATGGGCTGATGGAGAAGGAGGCGGCGCTCGAGCGTTACGGGCTGAGCGAGGCGGAGTTCCTGGAATGGGTGAAGGGTGCCGGGGCGGGCGGATTGAGCGGCCTGAGGGCGACGATCCGGATGAAAGAGAACACAACCAAAGATTGAAAAATATGTTTGCGCCTATCCGGTAACTTGTGGTTAACCAATAAGAGTCAAGGTGATGGCTGACTGACTGGAGTTGAAGTGGAGTTGAGTTAATGCGTGTGCTTTTGGTTGAAGACGACCCCACCACCGCGAAGAGCATCGAGATGATGCTGAACCATGCCAATCTGAACGTCTATACGACGGATCTGGGCGAAGAAGGCATCGATCTAGCCAAGCTCTATGATTACGATCTGATCCTGCTGGATCTGGGGCTGCCGGACATGAATGGCCATGAGGTGTTGCGACAGCTGCGCCTGGCGCGGGTGGAAACGCCGATCCTGATCCTGAGCGGGGCGGATGATACCGACAACAAGATCAAGGGATTCGGCTTTGGCGCGGACGACTACCTGACCAAGCCGTTTCACCGCGAGGAGCTGGTGGCGCGGATCCATGCGATCATCCGCCGCTCGAAGGGGCATTCGCAATCGGTGATACGGACCGGGCGGATCAATGTGAACCTCGATGCGAAGACGGTGGATGTGGACGGGCGGGCGGTGCATCTGACCGGCAAGGAATACCAGATGCTGGAGCTGTTAAGCCTGCGCAAGGGGACGACACTGACCAAGGAGATGTTCCTGAACCATCTTTATGGGGGCATGGACGAGCCGGAGCTCAAGATCATCGACGTGTTCATCTGCAAGCTGCGCAAGAAGCTGGGCGAGGCGACGGGCGGGCAGAACCATATCGAAACGGTCTGGGGGCGGGGTTATGTGCTGCGCGACCCGGAACCCGGACAGGCCAGCGCGGACCGCTTTGCCATCGGCGCCTGAGCCGGCAGGCGCGGGGAGCCTGCTCATGGCGGGGATGCCACCACTCACGACTGGACCTCGCACCGCGCGCACCCTATCACTTTGACCGACGGATGCGGGGCCGTGTGGCCCCGGCGCGGATCAAGGCGGAGGGCCGCAATGGGCAGGAAACGCGGGCAACAGGACGCGAAGGACCACACGGGCGCTGATGCCGGGGCGCCGCGGGCGCGGGATGACGCCGGGGGCACCGCGGATGCGCCGGGTGCGGGCGATTCCGGCGGTGATGCCGGTGATGATCTTTGCGCGGCCGACAGCGATGCCGCAGGGGTTTCTGCCGGCGATCAGGCGGGCGCAGGTGATGACGCTGCTGCTGGCGGTGATGCCGGTGATGATGCGGATGCGTCGGGCGGTGAAGATGGACGCGAAAGGCGCGCTGCGCAGGGCCAGGGTTTCGGCAATGTCGCGGTCGCTGAACTGACCCCGGAGCAAGCCGGGGCCGAACTGGAGCGGCTGGCCAGCCTGTTGACGCAGGCCGACCGGGCCTATCACGGCGACGATGCGCCGATCATGGCGGATGCCGATTACGACGCGCTGGTGATCCGCAATCGCGAGATCGAGGCGCGGTTTCCCGATCTCAAGCGCGCGGACAGTCCCAGCGAAAGGGTCGGATTCACGCCCTCGGAGGGGTTTTCAAAGGTCACCCATGCGGTGAGGATGCTGAGCCTTGGCAATGCCTTTGACGAGGAGGAGATTGCGGAATTCGACAGCCGCATCCGCCGTTATCTGGGGATGGGGACGGGCGACAGGCTGACCTATACGAGCGAGCCCAAGATCGACGGGCTGAGCCTGAGCCTGCGCTATGAGAATGGTGCGCTGGTACAGGCGGCGACGCGCGGCGACGGGGCGGTGGGCGAGAATGTCACCGCCAATGCCCGCACCATCAAGGACATCCCGGGGCGGCTCGAGGATGCGCCGGATGTGCTGGAGGTGCGCGGCGAGGTCTATATGGCGCATGCGGATTTCGCCGCGCTCAATGAACGCCAGGCCGACAGCGCGCAGAAGGTTTTCGCCAATCCGCGCAACGCCGCCGCCGGCAGCCTGCGCCAGCTGGACCCGGCGATCACGGCAAGCCGCCCGCTCAGGTTCTTCGCCTATGCCTGGGGGGCGCATAGCGAACCGCTGGGCGAGACGCAGATGGAGTCGATCGAGCGGCTGGCCGCGCTTGGCTTTGTCACCAACCCGCTGACCACACGCTGCGACGGGCCTGACGAGATGCTGGCGCAATATCGCCGGATCGAGCAGATGCGCGCCGAGCTTGGCTATGACATCGACGGGGTCGTCTACAAGGTGGACGACATCGCGCTGCAGCACCGGCTGGGCTATCGCAGCACCACGCCGCGTTGGGCGATTGCCCACAAGTTTCCCGCCGAGCTGGCCTGGACGCGGCTGGAGGCGATCGACATCCAGGTGGGGCGCACCGGTGCGCTGAGCCCGGTGGCACGGCTGCATCCGGTGACGGTGGGTGGCGTCGTGGTCAGCAACGCGACGCTGCATAACGAGGATTACATCGCGGGGCGCGATGCGCGCGGCAACGAGATTCGCGGCGGCAAGGATATTCGCGTGGGCGACTGGGTGCAGGTCTATCGCGCGGGCGATGTGATCCCCAAGATCAATGATGTCGACCTGGAAAAGCGCCCCGAGGGCGCGCAGCGCTATGATTTCCCGAAAACATGCCCCGAATGCGGCAGCCCCGCCATCCGCGAGGAGGGCGATGCGGCGCGGCGCTGCACGGGCGGGCTGATCTGCCCGGCGCAGGCGGTGGAGAAGCTGAAGCATTTCGTGTCGCGCGCTGCCTTTGACATCGAGGGGCTGGGCGCCAAGCAGGTCGAGCAGTTCTATCGCGATGGCTGGATCGGCGAACCGGCGGATATCTTCACGCTGAAGGATCGTTATGGGCCGGGGTGCCTGACGCAGCTCAGGAACCGCGAGGGCTGGGGCGAGACATCGGCGGGCAACCTGTTCGAGGCGATCGAGGACAAGCGCAGCATCCCGCTGGCGCGGCTGATCTTTGGCCTCGGTATCCGTCATGTGGGCGAGGTGGCGGCGCGCGATCTGGCGCTGCATTATCGCGACTGGGACGCGATGGCGCGCGCAGTCGATCTGGCGCGCCCGGCGGCGCTGGCGCATCGGGCTGCCGACGAAGCCGAGGACGCCGAGCGGATCGCTGCCGGCGAGGAGGGGCGGCGCGCGCGCATCAAGGAAAGCCGCGAGTCGGCCATCGCGGCGCTGGATGTGCCGGACGCGGCGCGCGCGGCCTGGGAGGACCTGATCGGGATCGACGGGATCGGCGCGGTGCTGGGCCTGTCGCTGAGCGATGCCTTTGCCAATGACCACGAGCGCGCGGCCTTTGATGCGCTTTGCAAGCATCTGACGATCGAGCCGCCCGATGCCCCGGCCTCGGACAGCCCGGTTGCGGGCAAGACGGTGGTCTTTACCGGCACGCTGGAAAAGATGACCCGCGCCGAGGCAAAGGCCCGCGCAGAGGCGCTTGGTGCCAAGGTCTCGGGCAGTGTCAGCGCCAAGACCGACTTGCTGGTCGCGGGGCCGGGTGCGGGGAGCAAGGCGAAGAAGGCCGCCGATCTGGGCGTCGAGACCATCGACGAGGATGGCTGGCTGCAATTGATCGGCGGGTCATGAGCGGGCGGCCCGAAGCCCTTTTTCCGCTTTTTGCGGGGCTTGATACGCTGGAAGGCGTGGGGCCGAAAACCGTTCAGAACCTGGCGGCGCTGGAGGTGACGCGGCCGCGCGACCTGATCTTCACGCTGCCCTGGACGGGGGTGGACCGGCGCAAGCGCGCCACCGTGCAGGGTGCCGAGATCCCCGGCGTCGTCACGGTGGAGGTGGTCGTGGGCCAGCATCGTGCGCCCGCGCGCCGGGGCGGCGCCTATCGGGTGACGGTCGAGGATGCAGCGACCAGCTTTCAGCTGGTGTTCTTTCATGCGCGCGACGATTACCTGCGCCGCATCCTGCCCACCGGGGCGCGGCGCATCGTGTCGGGCAAGGTCGAGCTGTTCGACGGCGTGGCGCAGATGGTGCATCCCGATCACGTCCTTTTGCCCGAAGAAGCGGGCGAGATCCCCGATTTCGAGCCGGTCTATCCGCTGACCGCCGGTGTCACCCAGAAAATGATGCGCAAGGCGGCGCAGGCGGCGCTGACGCGGCTGCCGGAGTTGAAGGAATGGATCGACCCCGCGCAGAAGGCGCAGGCCGGTTGGCCTGACTGGGCCGAGGCGGTGCGGCGCGCCCATGATCCGCAGGAACAGCGCGACCTGAGCCCGGCCGACCCCGCGCGCGAGCGCCTCGCCTATGACGAGTTCATGGCCCATCAGATGACGCTGGCCCTGGCGCGCGCCCGGCTGCGCCGGGCCAAGGGGCGCGCCACGATGGGCACAGGCGCGTTGCAGGCCAAGGTGCTTGAGGCGTTGCCCTATGAGCTGACCGGCGCGCAGACACGGGCCATTTCCGAGATCGCGGGCGACATGGCGCAGGAGACCCGGATGAACCGCCTGCTTCAGGGCGATGTGGGCGCGGGCAAGACGCTGGTCGCGTTGAAGGCACTGCTGATCGCTGTCGAGGCGGGCGGGCAGGGCGTGATGATGGCCCCGACTGAAATCCTGGCGCGTCAGCATTTGCAGGGCTTGCGCCCGCTGGCCGAGGCGGCTGGCGTTGTGATCGAGATCCTGACCGGGCGCGACAAGGGCGCCGAGCGGCGCGCCAAGCTCAAGGCGCTTGTAGCGGGCGATATCCAGATATTGGTGGGCACTCATGCGGTGTTCCAGAAGGACGTGGTATTCCATGACCTGCGCCTTGCCATCGTCGATGAGCAGCACCGGTTCGGCGTGCGCCAGCGGCTGGAACTGGGCGCGAAGGGCGAGCGCGCCGATGTGCTGGTGATGACCGCAACGCCGATCCCGCGCTCGTTGTCGCTGGCGCAATATGGCGACATGGATGTGAGCGTGCTTGATGAAAAGCCGCCGGGGCGCAAGCCGATCAAGACGGCGCTGATCAACATGGCCCGGATCGACGAGGTGGTCGATCACCTGCGCCGCGCCATTGCCGAGGGGCGGCAGGCCTATTGGGTCTGCCCGCTGGTCGAGGAAAGCGAGGCGGTGGACCTGTCGAGCGCCGTTGACCGGTTCAAGCGGTTGCGCGCCGCCCTCGGCGAGGGGGTGGTGGGGCTGGTGCATGGCCAGATGCCGCCCGAGGAAAAGGATGCCGCGATGGCCGCGTTCCAGCGCGGCGATACGGTGGTTCTGGTGTCGACCACGGTGATCGAGGTGGGGGTGGATGTGCCCAATGCCTCGATCATGGTGATCGAGCGGGCCGAGCATTTCGGTCTGGCGCAGCTTCATCAGCTGCGCGGGCGCGTCGGGCGGGGCGAGGCGGAATCGACCTGTCTGCTGATGTATCAAGGGCCGCTGAGCGAGGGCGGCGAGCGGCGCCTGACCACGATGCGCGATACCGAGGACGGGTTTCGCATTGCCGAGGTGGATCTGGAGATGCGTGGCGCGGGCGATCTGATCGGGACGGCGCAATCGGGCCTGCCGAAGTTCCGCATCGCCGATATGGAGGCGCAGGCGGCGCTGATGGCCGTGGCGCAGAGCGACGCGCGAAAGTTGCTGGCGGATGACCCGGTGCTGGAAAGCGAACGGGGCCGCGCGGCGCGGGTGCTGTTGTGGCTGATGGAACAGGACCAGGCGATCAGGCTGATTTCGGTCGGCTGAAAGGCCTGAAAAGTTTCGTTTCAGATCAAATGCTTGACTCTGGTTATGCCGGTTTGTTCGCGAATGTTCTCATAAAGTTCTTTACAGGCTCGGCCCAAAATGAGAACAAAGAGGCAACACAGTTAACCGGAAAGGAGCCTTCCGATGCTTCGCCAGATCAAGTCCACTGCCGAACGGTCCTCGGACACCCTGTTTGGGGATTTCCTGGGTGCTGCCGCCTTGATGGTGATGCTGGTGGCGGGGCTTTACCTGCCGGGTCTTGTCTGAGTTTCTGCCTGCGACGTTCCGCGCCCGTCATGAAAATCGGTATCGCCTGTCCCCTTGTGCCGGTGCCGATGTGAGTGACCGTCTGTCCCGAGGTCCTGGCCGGGGGTGATCTGCCTTTTCACCCCGACCGGCCGATGACGGGAACCTGCGGAGCCCGCTTTTCCTGCCGCCGCCACCTGCCTGGGTGCGCGGCGGTTTTTTTATGTGCGGCGGGCCGTGGGCGATGGTCCGCAGATGCCTGAAATCGCCGCCGGATCGCCATCTTGAGGCCGGACTTGGGTGATTGGCTTTGCGGGCGGTTCGAGTTGCGAGGCACGAGACATGTTCAGTTGGCACAGCCTGGTTCTTGTCGTCGTCATGGCATTGACGATGCTGGGCGTCGATATTCATCTCCAGGTGCAGAAATCGGGGGGGTCGTTCCGGGAGCTTGGGCTTGCGGGCTACCGGGAAACGATCCGCGCGCGCATCGAGGCGCGCGGCGGGACGCAGGTGGCGAGCAAGGCGCGCGAGGCACGGGAGGCGCAGCGCCTTCCAAAGGGCGGGCAGCCCTATGTGGACGCGATCGCGGAGATGACCAGCCATGCCGCGCCGGGGCATCGGGCGGATGCGCCGCTGCCTGTCCTGGACCCGCCTGAACGCGCACGCGCCACGGGTGGGAGACCACCGGAGGCAATGCCGGAGCCGACGCCGGAAACGGTGGCGGACAGGATGGCGGGCGGGAGCGGCATCGGCGAGGCGCGGGGCGGTGCCCTTGGCGCCATGCTGAAGCGGTTCGCGGATGACGGGCTGAGCGGCATGATGGACGAGCTGCGCGGTGGCGCCGGCGCCCGGTTTGACGGCGCGCAGGTTCCGGCGGCATCGCAAGGCACCGTGACCCAGGGCGGCATCGCGGGGTCGGGTGCGGTCAAGCGGTTCAAGGCGGGTGTTGCTGTCTGCACCACGAATGGCGGCATCAAGCGCTGCCGTATCGGGGGGTGACGCGGTCAGGTCAGGCGCAGGAATGCGCAGCGCGGGCCTGTTCCATCGCCTCGACGATGGCATCGAGCGTCAGCATGATCGAGGCGTGGCGGTTCTTGTACTCGCGCGCGGGGCGCAGCACCTCGAGCCCGTCAAAGGGCGCGGGCGGGGTCGGCCCGTCCTGTTTGAGCATGGACTTAAGCGCATCGCGCGCGGCTGAGACCTGATCGTAGCTGCAGCCGATCACATGCGCGCCCACCACGCTGGCGGCGGCCTGGCCCAGGGCGCAGGCCTTCACCTCGGCGGCGTAATCGGTGATGGTCTCGCCATCGGTGGCGATATCCACCGTCACCGTCGAGCCGCAGAGCGGCGCGCGTTTCTTGACGCTGGCATCGGGCGCGTCGAGCCGCCCGTGATGCGGAATGTCGGCGGCCAGTTCGAGAATCCGGGCCGAATAGAGCTTGATAAGGTCGGTTTCGCCGCTCATGGCTTTCCCTTTGCTGCGTGACTCAATAGATAGAAGTCCTGACGCGAGATGCAAAAGGTTTTAGGACATGGCGTTCGATCCGGGCTCATTGAAATACGACGATCGCGGGCTGATCCCCGTCATAGCGCAGGCCGCCGAGGGGGGCGAGGTGCTGATGATGGCGTGGATGAACAGCGAGGCGGTGACGCGGACGCTGGAGACCGGGCGGGTGACCTATTGGAGCCGCTCGCGCCAGGCGTTCTGGGTGAAGGGCGAGAGCTCGGGCCATGTGCAGCACCTGGTCGAGATGCGGGTGGATTGTGACCGCGATTGCCTGCTGGTGCTGGTCGAGCAGGTCGGACCGGCCTGTCACACCAACCGGCGCAGCTGTTTCTACACGGCGCTGCGTGATGGCGTGGAAACCGAGATCATGGCGCCCCTGGGCGCGTGATGCGCGTGGGGGTTTTGCACCCCCAC
>Ga0209344_10001197_pt1 | contig 35513 bp, 31 predicted proteins | sample Cruoilmetagenom6_FD_187293 | JGI IMG/M metagenome (GOLD analysis project Ga0209344, IMG submission 187293) | Oil polluted marine microbial communities from Coal Oil Point, Santa Barbara, California, USA - Santa Barbara Oil Seep Sample 6 (SPAdes)... | ecosystem: Environmental > Aquatic > Marine...
CGAATGTCGCCCAGACGGCCATCGAGCCGAACAACGCCAACGAGCGGCTGTCACCGTTGGTGAGTAAGTGGGAAGCCGCCCAGAGAATCGTTCCCGCCATTTGCGGGTGACGAAAGACCTGTTTGATATGCCCGTTCACGCGTGATGAAAAGAACAGGATCAGCCCGCCCAGCACCAGGATTGCGCTCAGCAGCCCCGGGCCCAGTGGCGGCGCGTACACCGCGGTGGGCACGGCCGCTTTCCAGCCAAAGACGATCAGGAGCAGAGCCGCGAGAATGAACAGCGAAAAAACACCGCGATACGGTTGCTCACCCATCGATCGTTGCAGCGCGCTTCGTCTCGCCGGTGCAACCGAAGGAAATGCGTGTACTGCGAACCAGAGTGCGATTCCTGCGTGCAACATGGTCATTCTGGTTTCTCCTGATGTCGGTAGGCTGCGCGCCAGTATAATGCGCCTCTAGTCACAGAAAAGGAACGACATGAACGCCGCTGTACAGTCGATCACGTGGCCGGGCCTCGCCCTGGCATTCGTGCCTGCGCTCATCGTCATCGCCATCATGTGGCGCTGGTCGGCGGGCGTTGGCAAAGGCATCTATGCGACGGCACGCATGCTCGCGCAGCTGCTGCTCATCGGCTATGTACTTGTCTACATCTTCGAGACGGGTGAACCCGGTGTCGTGCTTGCCGTGCTGGGCTTCATGCTCGTCGTCTCAAGCTGGATATCCATGCAACCGCTCAAGAACAAGTCGGCGCGGGTCTACCGCAATGCATTCATCTCTATCACGGTCAGTGGCGTGCTGACGCTCGCGCTCGTTAGCCAGGTCGTCATCGGGATCGAACCCTGGTTTGATCCAAGGTATCTCATACCGCTGGCCGGCATGATATTCGCCGGCGCCATGACCACGATCAGCCTGGCCGGGGAGAGAGTCCAGGCAGAAGTATCGAGGGGCACCCGTTATCCGGAAGCACGCCGCATTGCGATGCAGGCGGCACTGATCCCGATCATCAACTCACTCTTTGCTGTAGGCCTCGTATCACTACCTGGCATGATGACCGGGCAAATCCTGTCCGGCGTATCGCCTATGGTCGCAGCCAAGTATCAAATCGTCGTAATGTCGATGCTATTCGGCGTCACAGGCATGTCAGCGGCAATGTTCCTGAGCCTGGAACACAGCAATCCAGAGAATCAGCAATGAAAACCACTCGCCTGTCATTGTCGGGGATAAGCTGTGCCGGCTGCGTTGCCCGCGTTGAAACGGCACTGAACGGTGTCGAGGGTGTGGCTTCCGCCACAGTTAACTTTGCGGAACACACAGCTACTGTTGAAGCAGATGTATCTGTGGATGTCCTGGTCGGTGCAGTCAGTGATGCGGGCTACGGCGCCGCAGAACTCCGCGGTGTGGAAGACGAGAGTGAGAAAGAGGCCGCGGAGATGGTGCAATACCGCGAGCTCCTGCGTAAAGCGTTTGTCGCAGCCGCTGTCGGTGTCCCGTTATTTGCGACCAGCATGGCCGGCTTACTCCCTGAATTGGGGAGCACCAGTGGTCGATTTTTCTGGCTGTTGGCTGGCCTGGCGACAATGGGTGTCCTCGTCTATTCCGGTGGGCACTTTTTCACCGGCGCCTGGAAGGCTGCGCGCAATCACAGCGCCAACATGGATACGCTGATTGCCCTGGGTACAGGTACGGCATGGTTGTACTCAATGGTCATCATCACGTGGCCCCAGTGGGTGCCCGTCTCGGCCCAGCACGCCTATTTCGAAGCGGCTGCCATCATCATCACCCTGATAAATTTCGGGGCTGCACTGGAAATGCGGGCGCGGGGCAAGACCTCCGAGGCGATCAAGCGCCTGATCGGGCTGCAGCCGAAAACGGCCCGAGTGATTCGCAACGGCACCGAGGTGGACATCGCCATAGAAAATGTCGGTCTGGACGACACGCTCAGGGTGCGGCCGGGCGAGCGCATAGCAGTTGACGGCATTATCGTTGAGGGACACTCAAGCATCGACGAGTCCATGCTGACCGGCGAGCCGGTTCCCATCCAGAAACAACAAGGGGACGAAGTCGTTGCAGGTACGATCAACAAGCTCGGCACGTTTCTGTTTCGCGCCACGCGTATTGGCAAGGAAACGGCACTGTCGCAGATCATCGAGATGGTCCGCGCCGCCCAGTCGTCCAAGCCGGCCATCGGACGCCTGGCGGACAAGGTATCTGCCGTTTTTGTCCCGACCGTATTGATCATCGCGGTCCTCACCTTTCTTGCATGGTTTAACTTCGGCCCGGTTGAGCAGGGTCCGCCGCTGGCAATTGTTACTACAATGACCGTGCTCATTATCGCCTGTCCCTGTGCTTTGGGGCTCGCCACGCCGATATCCATCATGGTCGGTGTCGGCAAGGCCGCCGAATTTGGTGTCCTGATCCGTAATGGCGATGCGTTGCAACAGGCGGGCCGCCTCGACACGATCATTGTCGATAAGACCGGTACCGTGACAGAGGGCGAGCCCAGCGTGACCGAGATCGTGTCGGCGGACGACTGGAGTGAGGAAGAGATTCTTCGCTGGGGCGCCAGTCTCGAAAAGGGCTCAGAGCACCCGCTGGCCGAAGCGATCATGAACGCGGCGAGCGAACGGCGGATTAGCTTGCTTGAGTCAGAACAGTTCACAGCGATCGCGGGTCGAGGTGCCCAAGCACGCATAGAAGGCCAACAGGTGATTCTCGGAAATCGACAACTGATGCAGGACCGCGATATCGACATTGGCGCCTTCGAGGATGCCGCATCGGCACTGACTCACAAGGCACAGACACCCATATTTATGGCTGTAGGCGGCAAGGCAGTTGGTCTCGTGAGTGTTGCCGATGCCATCAAGGATGATTCGAAAGCTGCTATTCAACGGCTGCACGAATACGGACTGAAGGTCGTGTTACTAACTGGTGACAACGAGGCCACGGCAGCCGCGGTGGCACGACAGGTTGGCATCGACCACGTTTTCGCCGAGGTCCTGCCTCAGGACAAGGCCGACAAGGTGGCGAGCCTGCAACAACAGGGCGAGCGAGTCGGTATGGTCGGCGACGGTATCAACGATGCGCCTGCGCTGGCGCGAGCGGATGTTGGCTTCGCCATCGGCACGGGCACCGACGTGGCGATCGAAAGCGCGGATATCACGTTAATGCGTGGCTCGCTGCACGGTGTGCCCGACGCGATTAGTATCTCTCGCATGACCGTTCGTAATATCAAGCAGAACCTGTTCGGCGCGTTCGTCTACAACACGCTCGGCATACCGATAGCCGCTGGTGTGCTGTTTCCGTTTGTCGGCATGCTGCTCAATCCCATGATCGCGGGCGGGGCGATGGCGATGTCTTCACTGACCGTTGTCAGCAATGCAAACCGCCTGCGGCTATTCAAGGCTGGGAGCGGCTCATGACTAACTTGATCGTGAACCTGGCGGGTCTGGCCCTGATCGGATTGATTATCTGGTGGTTCTGGCTGTCGAAGCCGAAGCAGTAGTGCCACAAAAAAGGCCTCCGAATGGAGGCCTTTCAAGAATATTGGTGCCCAGAGGGAGACTTGAACTCCCACGACCCTAAGGTCACTAGCACCTGAAGCTAGCGCGTCTACCAATTCCGCCACCTGGGCAGGTCGAACCGCGTACAATCGCAGCTCATGCGGGTGGCGCACTGTAAGAAAACAGGGGCCGCCTGTCAATCGACAATTCCCACCGAATACCGGAGTCGCAGCACTTGCCCCGTACACCCAAGAAAAACAAGAAACCGCACAAGGGCAAGCCTTACAAGCACCCGATCCCGAGCCCGAACGATCTCATCGATTTCCTGACCGAAGCCGGCAAGCCACTTAAGGCTGACGCGATCCTCAAGGCATTCAGCCTAAAGGGTCAGCGTACGCGGTCACTGCTGGTCGAAAGACTCTACGCTATGGTCCGTGCTGGCCAGATTCTCGAGAATCGGCGCGGTGAGTACTGCCTGACCGCCAAGCTCGACCTGGTCACAGGCACCATCAGCGGTCACCGCGACGGGTTCGGATTTGTCATGCGAGATGACGGCGAGCCCGATGACGTCTATCTCTCGGCGCGCGAAATGCGTCCCCTGTTCGACGGCGACCGTGTCGCCATTCGCGTCGTCGGCATGGATCGCCGTGGGCGTGCCGAAGGCGAACTGGTCGATGTACTGGAACGCGGTACGCGAAAGGTGGCAGGGCAGTTCATTCGAGAGCGCGGCATCGGTCTGGTTATTCCCGACAACCCCAGAATTTCGCATCGCATCCTGATACCCAAAGACGAATCGGGTGGGGCGAAGCATGGTCAGATGGTGGTTGCGGAGATTCTCGACTACCCGACAAAGGTGGAGCAGGCGACGGGGCGTGTCGTCGACATAATAGGGTTGCCGGGCGAGAAAGGTATTGCGACGGACATCGCCATACATTCACACGCCATCCCGAACAATTGGCCGACGACGGTGCTCAGCGAGATCGAGAAATACGGGAGCTCGGTCCCGTCGAAGGCGAAGCAAGGGCGAACTGACCTGCGCAGTATTGACCTGGTCACAATCGATGGCGCCGATGCACGGGATTTTGATGATGCCGTTTTCTGCGAGCGTTCGGGCAATGGCTGGCGCGTCCTGGTCGCAATCGCAGACGTCTCGCACTACGTCAAGGTTGGCTCCGGGCTGGATAAGGAAGCGACGCGCCGCGGCACGTCAGTCTATTTCCCCGATCGCGTGGTACCGATGCTACCCGAGATCCTGTCGAACGGTCTGTGCTCGCTTAATCCCAAGGTTGACCGTCTGTGCATGGTGTGCGAAATGCGCGTCAATGGCGAGGGCAAAGTCACGCGCTCGACATTCTTTGAGGGTGTCATGCGTTCGAAGGCCCGACTAACCTACAGCCAGGTGAATGAGCTGCTTGAGGGTAAGTCGAAGACATCTGTACCCAAGGCGCTGCACGGGTCTGTTCGCGAGCTGCACGCTCTCTACAAAGCGTTCGCCAAGGCGCGAGGTCGTCGGGGTGCGATAGAGATCGACCTCCCACAGACCAAGTTCAAACTCAATGGCGACGGCGAGATTGACCGTATCGAGGTCGTGCCGCGCAACGATGCGCACCGCCTGATCGAGGAGTGCATGATTGCTGCGAACGTGCAGGCAGCGAAATTTCTGAAGCGCAACCGTATCCCGGGATTGTACCGGGTACATCCGAAACCGGATCCTGACCGCTTCAATGAGTTACGCCTGTACCTTGTGTCGCTGGGCCTGAAAGTCGCGCACCCCGATCACGTCGAACCGCGGGACTTCACGAAGATCATCAGGCAGACGGCCGACCGCCCTGATGCGAATGCGATCATGATGACAATGCTGCGATCACTCACGCATGCCGAGTATTCGCCGGCAAACATCGGACACTTCGGTCTCGCGCTCGAGTCCTATGCGCACTTCACATCGCCGATTCGGCGCTACCCGGATCTCCTTGTGCATCGAGCAATCCGGCACATAGTAAGGGGCGGAAAGCCTGGAAAATACGACTATTCCAGCAGCGAGATGGAACGCCTGGGTTCGATAGCGTCGGCGCACGAGAAACGTGCGGAAGAAGCGACTCGGGAAGTGGAAGCATGGCTGAAGTGCCAGTACATGGAAGGGCACCTCGGCGACGAGTTCGACGGCGTCATTACGGGGGTCACAAACTTCGGCGTGTTTGTACAGATCACGGACCTGATGGTCGACGGCCTGGTCCACGTCACCAGCCTGACCAATGACTACTACCAGTATGATGCAGGCACGCAGAGCCTGGTCGGGGAACGAACGGGGCGCAAATACCGGCTGGGTGATGCCTTGCGGATCCAGGTCAACAAGGTCGACATGGACACACGCCGGATTGACTTCCGGCTGGCACAGAGCAGGCGCCGGTGAGCTGGCAATGAGTAAGTCACGGTACATAACGGGGCTGCGGGCAGTGGAGCAGCTGCTGGCCGAGGGGTCTGCCGAGATCAGGCGACTCTACGCCGAGTACCAGACGGCCAACCCAAGGGTGGAGGCAGTGATCAAGGCTGCGCGGCAGGACGGTGTCGAAATCCAGGCGGCGAATCGCGCCCGGCTGACGCAGATCAGTGGAGAGGCACGCCACCAGGGTGTGGTCGCAGAGGTCCGACGCAGCACAGTATTGGATGAGGCCGGCTTGCGCACGCTCGTTGAGGAGTGCCTGGTCTCGGATTCGGACCGGCCATTGGTGCTGCTTGCACTCGATGGCGTCCAGGATCCGCACAATCTTGGAGCATGCATGCGCACAGCCGATGCGGCGGGCGTACGTGCTGTGATTGTGCCGAGGCATGGTTCGGCGGGGCTGGGGCCCACCGTTAGCAAGGTGGCCGCTGGTGCGGCGGAGAATCTGCCGTTTGCGGCTGTACCCAGCCTCGGCAAGGTATTGCGCTGGTTGGGCGACTATGGCATTCGGCTCGTTGGCACCAGCGATCGCGCTGAAATCGACCTCTTTCAGGCAGATCTGACGGGCCCGCTGGTTTTGGTAATGGGCGCCGAACACAAGGGCCTGTCCAAAGGGGTGGCCAGCCGCTGCGACACACTCATCAGACTGCCCATGCATGGCGCGGTGTCGAGCCTGAATGTTTCGGTGGCAACAGGCGTTTGCCTGTACGAAATCGTCCGCCAGCGGTCCTTGTAATAGAGGCGCAGCTTGGGTAGGATTCGCGTCCCCGTCCATATGGTCGGGATTAACCTTGCTGCACCGGAAAGCCGGGCAGCTGTAATCCCTGGAATAACCCAGGCGATTTCATCCACAAGGGAAGACAATGAGACACTACGAAATCGTGTTTCTGGTCCATCCGGATCAGAGCGAGCAAGTTCCTGCCATGGTCGAAAAGTACCAGGGTATGGTGAACGAAGCCGGCGGTCAGGTTCACCGCTCAGAAGACTGGGGTCGCCGCCAGCTGGCCCACCCGATCAACAAGATTCACAAAGCACACTATGCTCTGCTGAATGTTGAGTGCCCGTTCGACGTGATCACCGAGATCAAGAGCGCGTTCAAGTTCAACGACGCCGTGCTGCGCCACATGGTTCTTTCACGTGACGATTCGGTTTCCGAAGCGTCACCCATGGCAGTTGCCGTGGCCGAAGAAAAAGCCAAGGAAAAAGAAGCCCAGCAGCGCCGTGAAGCCAAGGCTGCCGCCGAGGCCGCGCAGCGTGCTGAGGAAGAGAAGGCTGCAGCTGCGAAGGCCGCTGAGGAACCTGCTGCCGAGGAGGCGCCGGCCGAAGAGGCTGCTGCTGAAGAGGCACCGGCTACAGAAGAGGCACCGGCCACTGAAGAAGCACCGGTTGCTGAAGAAGCGCCGGTTGCTGAAGAGGCACCGGCTGCTGAAGAGGCACCGGCTGAAGCGGCCGCTGCTGACGATACAAGCACAGAAGCTGCGGCTGACGAAGCCGAAGTTAAGAGCGCCTGAGGAGATAAGATATGAGTCGTTATTCACGCAGGCGTAAGTATTGCCGATTTACTGCCGAGGGCATCGAGGAGATCGATTACAAGGATCTCAACCTGCTCAAAGCCTACGTTACCGAGACGGGCAAGATCGTGCCGAGTCGTATTACGGGCACGAAGTCTCATTACCAGCGTCAGCTGGCGACGGCGGTTAAGCGCGCCCGCTATCTCGCGCTGCTGCCGTATACCGACCGGCACTAAAAGCCGTCGGAGGAAATCCCTTGCAGGCTTTGGCCGCTTGGCTGGTTGCTAGGCCGCAGAATGCCATTTTGGGACTGGCTGTAACGTTGTTGCTGCCTGCGCCGCAGCTCACCAGTGGTGTCATCATGGTGTTGCTGGTCCTGGCGCAGGGTCCGCGCCAGGCTGTGAGCAAGGCGCTGATCGCCGGGGCGGCGGTGCTGACCGCATCGCTGGTGTTTGGTTCGTCGGTAGCTTCGGCTATGACGTTGATAGCAGGCACTTGGGTGCCCGTGTTGTTACTCACAGTACTGCTGTTGAGTACGCGGTCACTGACGCTGACGGTCCAGGTGTCCGTCATCGTTGCTGTTTCGATGATGGTGGGTTTCTACATTGTCGTCGCGGATCCGGTCGCCTTTTGGCAGCCGTATCTGGACTTGATGGCAGAAGTTGCAAGGCAGAGCGGCCTTGAGTTGAACGAAGAGCTGCTTAATGCCGAAGTTATGACGGTATCTGCGACGCTTGCGTTCTGGATGCTGTATGTCATGGGTTTGCTGCTCGGATACGGGCTGTACCGAAAGCTGCCCGCAGAAACGAGTCACTATGGCTGGTTTCGGGAATTGAATTTTGGGCGTGTTATCGCGTTCACTATGGCGCTGGTATCGTTACTGGCGATCTTAGTTGACGTGGCCTGGTTGCAGAATGTTGCGTTCGTCATGTTCGTCGTATTCTGGATTCAGGGATTGGCGCTCGTGCATTTTATGCACGCTCAAAAGATGATTCCGTGGGGCGGAGTGATTGCTGTTTATGTGCTGGTACCGTTATTGCAAGTATTGATGATTACGGCACTGGCAGTTGTTGGATACATGGACGCCTGGTTTGGTTTCCGGCGTCGAATGAAAAAAGCGTAAAGGTTCGAAAAATGAACGTTATTTTATTGGAAAGCGTTGAAAACCTCGGTGGCATTGGCGATCTCGTCAAGGTCAAGCCCGGTTATGGCCGAAACTACCTGCTGCCGCAGGGCAAAGCGGCACTGGCAACAGCGGCGAACATGGAGGCCATCGAAGCCCGCCGCGCGGAACTCGAGAAAGCTGCGGCCGAAGAACTGGTGAAGGCGCAGAAACGCGCCAAGGCATTTGGCGGCCTCGAGGTCGTCATTCACGCCAACGCCGGTGCCGAAGGCAAGCTGTTCGGTTCGGTTGGCCCGATCGACATCGTCGAGGCACTCGCAGCCGTACAGGTTGAGGTCGAGCGCGCCGAGGTTCGCATGCCGGACGGTCCGGTTCAGGAGCTCGGTGAGTACACGATCGGTGTGCACCTGCACTCGGAAGTTAACGCCGAAGTGCTCGTCAAGGTAGTCGGCGAAGAGCAGTAAGTATTGCGGCCGACGGTTCTCCGTCGGCTGTGTTACCTTTTGGTCAGGAAATATTTCTGGCAGGGGAATCCGATAAATGGTCCGAGCTGTGGACGATGGCTATGCCGACGGGGGTGCTGAACAGCGCCTCAAGGTGCCGCCTAACTCCATAGAGGCCGAGCAGGCCCTTATCGGTGGGCTGATGCTCAATGCCCAAGCCTGGGACAAGGTCGCCGACGTCGTGTCGGCTGACGATCTGTATCGCAAAGACCATCGCCTCATCTTCAAGGCGATCGCCAATCTCATCGAGGATGGCAGCCCGTGTGATGTGGTCACGGTTTCCGAGCACCTCGACAACCGGGCCGAACTGGAACAGGCGGGCGGCCTCGAATACCTTGCCATGCTGGCCAACGAAACGGCCGGTGCCGCCAATGCCCGCGCGTACGCGAAAATCCTGAGAGAGCGCTCGATGCTGAGGGCGCTGATCAATGCCGGTAACGAGATCAGTGGCAGTGCGTTTGCGACCGACGGCCGGTCGGCAGCGCAGGTTCTTGATGATGCCGAACGCATGGTCTTCGAGATTGCCGAGAAGGGCAGTCGGGGGCGCAAGGGATTCAAGGCGCTCAAGGACATTCTTCCCGCTGCCGTAGACCGTATCGATGAATTACACCAGTCCGATGGCAACATTACCGGCATTTCGACAGGCTATAACGAATTCGACAAGTTGACCGCCGGCCTTCAGGGCGGTGATCTCGTCATCGTCGCCGGACGCCCTTCGATGGGTAAAACGACACTCGCGATCAACATCGCCGAGAACGCAGCTATTGGCTCGAAGAAAGGCACGGCTATATTCTCGATGGAAATGCCGTCGCAGCAGCTCGCATTTCGTATGATTTCGTCGCTGGGCCGAGTCGACCAGACACACTTGCGTACTGGCAACTTCCCGGACGAGGATTGGTCGCGCATCAATACGGCCGTACAGCTCATGTCCGAGGCGCCGATTCACATCGACGATACACCGGGTCTGTCACCCACGGAGATTCGCGCCCGCTCGCGCCGTCTGCAACGTGAGCATGGTCTGGACCTAATCGTTGTCGACTACCTGCAGCTGATGCAGGTTGAAGGCACCAAAGAGAATCGCGCGACCGAGATTTCCGAGATCTCACGAGGCCTTAAAGCACTCGCCAAAGAGCTTGACGTCCCGGTCATTGCATTGTCGCAGCTCAATCGGAGCGTTGAACAACGCACCGACAAGCGGCCGGTCATGTCTGACCTGCGAGAGTCGGGCGCCATCGAACAGGATGCCGACCTCATCGTCTTCATTTATCGTGAAGAGGTCTATAACCAGGATACGCCGCGCAAAGGTATCGCCGATATCACGATTGCGAAACAACGTAATGGTCCGATTGGCGACTTCCCACTGACCTTTGTCGGTCGGTACACCAAGTTCGAGAACTGGGTGCCGGATACGTATAACGAATATCCGGATGAGGGATATCAGTGAGTTTTGGAGCACGAGCACTCATCAGGCTCGGCGCGTTAGAACACAATCTCGAGGTCATCCGCGAAGCCGCTCCAGGCTGCAAGGTCATGGCCGTTATCAAGGCGAATGCTTACGGGCATGGCATGGTCCATGTTGCCCAGCACCTGTCGCATGTCGACGCATTTGCCGTGGCCCGAGTTCCCGAAGCGCTTGAGCTTCGTGCCAATGGTATTTCGGCGAAGATAATTCTCCTGGCCGGCGTCATGAACACCATCGAGCTTGCCGCTGCGATGCAATATGACTTCGAGCCCGTTGTGCATTGCCCGATGCAACTGGACCTCCTCGATCACTCCATCGGTGGCGAGGTCAATGTCTGGTGCAAGATCGATACAGGCATGAATCGGCTGGGATTCGACCCGTCTGATGCGGCGGACGTGCTTGCCAGACTGCAGCGCTCGGCTGGCGTCAGGGATATACGGTTGATGACGCACCTGGCGAGCGCCGACGAGCTGGGTAGCGCTACCACGATGGAGCAGCTCGATTGTTTCCGTCCTATTGCCGAGGGCTTCGACGGCGACGTCAGTGTCGGCAATACGGCGGCGACACTGGGATGGTCTGCGGTGGTCGACGCACAATCGAACGTCGGGTTCAACGGGGCCAACTGGATTCGTCCCGGCATCGCGTTGTTTGGTGTATCACCGTTCGGTGACAAGACCGGCACCGAGATCGGTTTGAAGCCGGTAATGCAGTTCGAAGCGCGCCTGATTGCGATCAAGCCCCTGAAACCGGGCGGTCGGGTTGGGTACAAAGGGTCCTACGTTAGTGACAAGGAAACGACGATCGGAATTATCTCTGCAGGTTATGGCGACGGTTATTCGCGTCACTTCCGTAGCGGAACGCCCGTCTTGATCAATGGTCGCAAGGTACCCGTCATCGGCAATGTGTCAATGGACATGATTGCCGTAGATCTCGGTGAGAGCCCGGAGGACAGGGTCGGCGATATCGCGACATTGTGGGGCGATGGCCTGCCCGTCGAGGAGGTCGCACCCTGGGCGAATGCGATTCCCTACGAGCTGGTATGCGGTGTGATGAACCGCGAGGACAGCGAAGTCGTCGCTTAGGCGGCGAAAAAGCCCATCTTCACGCCGGCGAGCTGCACGACATCGTTGTCGCCGAGCTTGCGAGCCTGGTCACCAATCGGCTGGCCGTTCACGAGCGGGAAGTCGCCTTCCTTGCCCGATTCAACATGCACGATGAAGTAACCCTCGGCGCGGCGCGTAATCGCTGCGACCTGGACGCCCGGGCGCCCGAGCGTCGTCAGCGCCTTGGTCAATTCGAGTTCCCTGCCTGCAAATGCGCCACTCAACACCTGGAGTTTGGCCAGCGGTAGTGCGTTCGGAGCCTGTGACGGGTCGATACCGGTCATTGTTTCCGAATGCGAAACAGTCTCTGGCTCGACTTCTTCCTTCGGCGGCGGAGGTACATCTTCTTCCTTCGGCGGCGGAGGTGCGTCGTCTTCCAGGTCGGCAGCATCTTCGGGATCCAGTTTCACCGAATCCGAGATGTCATCCCGGCCATCGTCTTCTTTCTCGGCGGCAGCGACGGCCTTATCGGCGAGGCGCTCAGCCTCGGCCAACTGGTCGGCATTTTGCTGGCCGGTCGGGATAACCATGGTTTTTTCAAATTCATCTTGCTCGGTTTCCGGCGCCTGCTGGTCCGAGAAGCGTAGCTGATGATGACCAATCGTGATGACATCGCCATGCTGCAGCGCATGTTTCTTGATCAGCTTGCCATTGACGTAAGTGCCATTGGTGCTGTTCAGATCCTCAAGAAAGGAGTCATTCAGGATGTTGATGATGAGGGAGTGGTGACCACTGACCGCCGGATTATCGATGCGAACATCGTTATCGGGCAGACGACCAATCGTATACCGCTCTTTGGTCATGTTGTATTCAGCCAGGACCTGGTTATCCAGGCTCAGAATTAAACGTGCCATGTTTTCTCGCTCTTAGACCAGTGCATCCCTACGAACGGAATAAGCCAGCAATTTTTGCGAACAGGCCCCTTTTTGCCGGGAAGGCTTCCTTAACCTGTGCAAGCATTACCGATACGTTATCGCGTCCGCCGTGGTCGTTGGCCAAGTCAATAAGTTGTTGACCAACCACCTCAAGACTAGCATTAAAAGTACTGATAGTTAAGTGAATATCGTCATCTTCGACCATGTCCGGCAGGCCGTCGGAGCACAGCAGATAGACATCGTCAGGTAAAACCTCGTACTCGTGAACCTCGACTTCCACGGTGGGTTCAACACCGAGTGCACGCGTCACGTAATTGCGATTCGTCGACCGCTGGGCTTCTTCTTCTGAATAGAAACCGCGGTCGACAAGCTCCTGGAGCAGGGAGTGGTCGAGCGTGATTTGCTCAAGCGCTCCGCCACGCAAGCGATAAGCGCGAGAGTCACCCACGTGGGCGATCGAGACCTTGTCGTCGTAAAACATGCAGGCGACGATCGTCGTGCCCATGCCTTCACAGTTTGTCTGGCTCTGGGCTGTCTGGAAAATGATCTTGTTCGATCGATAGACGGCATCCCGCAGGATGATCGACTGGCGCATCAGGCCGCTATGCGTGTCGATATCATTCAGTTCCTCACGAAGTGCGCCTTCGCTGGCGAGCTCCGTGACGATTTGCACGGCGATGCCACTGGCCACTTCGCCAGCGTTGTACCCGCCCATGCCGTCGGCCAGGACCATCAGGCCGATATCCGCATTGGATCCGATCGCATCCTCGTTGTGCTCACGGACGCGTCCCGTATCGGTCATCTCCACCAAGTCAATTTTTCCGCGCAGGCTCATCGTCTGTTTTCTATCGCTCTTTGTTGCTTATGAAACTCGGGCGCAATTCCGCAGCGCAATCGCCATTTCGGCGCCGCAGGAAAAACGATCGTTTGGACGTTTGGCCAAAGCTTTGGCCAGGACGGCGTCGACGCTGGGCGGTATTCCCGCGCGACGTGATGAGACCGGTGCGGGGTCTTCAGTGGTTATCTTTGTCATTAATACAGCGATGTTCGATGCACGAAACGGTACTTCACCTACCAATAGCTCGTATAGGGTAACACCAAGCGAGAATAAGTCCGATAGTCCTGTGAGGTTTTCCGCACCCAGTTGTTCCGGCGACATGTACATGGGCGTCCCGAGGACAATGCCGGTCTTGGTGCTGTTGTTGTCAGTCATGCGCGCAACGCCGAAATCGCTGATCTTGAGCGAGCCTTCCTTCGGGTTGTACAAGAGGTTGGCCGGCTTGATGTCGCGGTGAATGACGCCCTGGTTGTGCGCGTAATCGAGTGCCTCAGCCGTGGATGCGGCCAGTTCGAGCGCGCGCTTGGGGGCGAGGAGCTTCTTTGGGTCTGTGAATTCGCGAAGCGGGACGCCCGGTACGTATTCCATGGCGATGTAGGCAAGTCCCTTGTCCTCGCCGGCATCAAAGACCGTAATGATGTTCGGGTGCGTCAGTCGTCCCGCAGATTCGGCTTCGCGATAAAAACGCAGCCTGGCTTCCTTGAGTTCCTCGTCCTCGAACTCCTTTTCGATCGGAATCGCCTTCAATGCGATAGCGCGATTGATTCGCGGGTCCTTGGCCAGGTATACAGCGCCCATCGCCCCGCGGCCGATGCGTCTCTCGATGACGTAACGGCCGAGGCGCTGCGGCGCCCCGGTAAGTTTGCGTGCCGTCAGTGTGTCATCGTTGCTGACATTGGTCGTGCTGTGTGTGCGCTTCATCCACTCCAGCACGGCTTCGGCGCGTTCGGGCTTGGCCTGTTGTTCGAACGCGAGCGATAGCTTGTACATGACCGCAGCTATTGTCTCAGTGGGGTTACAACGCCGAAATTCGGCAAAGGCCGGTTCGAGTCGTCCAGCTGCCAGGAAATCTGAACCCTTCTTGAAGGCATCGACGGACACCTTTTTAAGGTCGGCCACAAGGTAGGCGCTGAGAGCACCGACGCCGATAAACATGAGTATCGGGCGGCCAAGGTCAATACGCGCATGCAGGACGACGAGCAGTGACGCCTCAAAGAGGACCAGCGCCAGGACACCCGTAACCGTCAATACGAGGATCTCCTTGCGGTTGCGGTCTGGCATGAACAGGATGGCGACAATAGCCAGAAGGGCCGGCAGCAAGAACTCCATTGCACGCACCCAGTATGGTGCGATGATCATGCGGTCGTTCTCGATATCCGCCAGCAGCGCTGCGGTGATTTCGGAGTGCGTTACGAACTGACCAGATGGCAGTACTTCAATCGATCCCACCATTTCCCGGTCGGTATCAACAAAGACCGTAGCACCGCGCAGAAACTCATTATCCGTGAGTTCCAGCAGGGTACCGACTTCGATCCTCGGGATTTTCGCGTAGCTTGAAAAGTAGACGGCATCATCCGATCTGGACATACGCGGTGTCGTTGCGGTCGCCGATTCCTCGAATGCGATAGCCAATGGCAGCGACGGAGACATAGTCTCGCCATTGAAGTGCCATAAATCTGATCGACGCAGAATGCCATCGCTATCGACGGACAGTTCTACAACACCGCTCTGGCCCGAGACCTGTGCGAATCGGTGGCGCCGGGGGACGAAGACAGGGATGCGTGTTGCGAGCAGGGCGGACCAGCCCGGCAATTCTGCGGACGCCGGAATTTCAGGCGGGTTGGCAAGAATGATCCGACGCACGTCCGTCGCATTCAGTTTTTGAAGAACCTGCCCATACTCAGCCAGGATCTCGTCACGGCTGGATCGTAATGGGTCAATACTCACGATATAGGCATTGCTGAGTGCTTTCGCAGGGCGACCACCGGCCAACTGGTCGTAGAGCGCACGATCGGCAGTAATAAACCACTGTGCCAGTGGTCCGTACATCAACAGCATAAGCACGCTGACGAAGCTGAGAGCGATTATGCGGTTGCGTTTTTGTTTATCTGCCGTCTTCAATGTGGGTCAGGTCCCTGTTTTAAGGGGAAAATTATAGGGAAATGCGTCGTCTCGTAATGAGATAGGGTTGGCATTTTTTATGTAATACCCGGGTCCGAAGGCGGTGCTATCATTGGCTTGCACTGAATCGGGCGAATTTAACAATAATCTGCCTTGCGGTCGCGTCGATTCGTTCATACCAAGCTAAAATATATTTTAAAACAAAGACTTAAAGCCAATGGCCAAGGCAAAGACTGCCTACGTTTGTACCGAATGTGGCGCGCACAGCGTCAAGTGGGGGGGGCAGTGCCCCGATTGCGCGTCCTGGAATACCCTGACCGAGACCACAATCAGCGCGCCAAAACCATCCGGTGGGCCAGGTATTGCGGCAACGACGCTGCAGGCGCTTCCGGACGATATCGAGGCTCGCCACGAGACCGGGTTTGATGAGTTTGACCGGGTGCTGGGCGGTGGGCTGGTGCCGGGCGCAGTCATTCTTCTCGGTGGTGATCCTGGTGTTGGCAAGTCCACATTGCTGCAGCAGGTGTCCGCAAGCCTGATGCAGGACCTGCCACTCTGCTATGCCACGGGTGAGGAATCGCTGCGCCAGATTGGACAGCGGTCGCTGCGGCTCGGACTTGATGCAGCATCTATGAATCTTCTTGCAGATACATCACTCGAAAACGTGCTCGACCAGGTGCAGCGCTGCAAGGCAAAAGTCCTGGTCATCGATTCGATCCAGACCATGACCAGCGAGAACCTGCCTTCAGCTCCCGGATCCGTCGCGCAGTTGCGTGAAGGGGTAGGACGGATCGTGCAGTTTGCGAAACAAAACGAAGTGTCGGTGTTCATTATTGGTCATGTGACCAAGGAAGGTGCGATCGCGGGACCACGAGTGGTCGAACACATGGTCGACACGGTGTTGTACTTTGAAAGCGATCCGTCAAGTCGTTACACGATGATCCGCTCGGTCAAGAACCGCTTCGGCGCAAGTGGCGAGATGGGCGTTTTTGCGATGACAGAAACGGGGTTTCGAGAGGTCAATAATCCGTCGGCTATTTTCTTGTCGCGTGAGTCGGTTGACGAACCCGGCAGCGTTGTTTCTGTTGCGTGGGAAGGCAGTCGACCCTTACTCGTGGAAATCCAGGCACTGGTTGCGGATGGCAGCAGCAACTATCCGAAAAGGCTTGCACAGGGTGTGGACCAGAATCGCCTGGCACTCCTGCTTGCCGTGCTGCAAAAGCATGGCAGCCTCGCCGTCAGTGACGAAGATGTTTTCGTTAACGTCGTCGGTGGCCTCCGTATCGGGGAGACTGCTGTCGACCTGCCGACGCTACTCGCCATCGTCTCCAGTTTTCGGGACCGGGCGGCACCTGATCGGCTCGTGTGTTTTGGAGAGATCGGTCTCGCCGGAGAGATTCGTCCGGTTCGATTTGGTGCTGAGCGCATTGCGGCTGCTGCGAAGCAAGGGTTCACCAAGGCGATTGTTCCGGTTGGCAACGTGCCGAAGCGGGTGCCAAAAGGTATCGAGGTGATCGGCGTACGGCGCCTGGCGGACGCACTGGACGCCGCCTGGTAGCTCATTCCGGAGCTGCCGGTACGTCGTCGCGCTGGCCGACGCGAACGGTACGGACGCGGTTATCATCCGCTTCAACGATCTCGATCGGGTAGCCGTTGACTTTCAGGCTGGTGCCCGGCGCAGGAATCGTTTCGAGCAATTCCACGATGAGCCCGTTCAGGGTTTTTGGTCCATCAGTCGGCAGCTCCCAGTCCTGGGACCGATTCAATTCGCGGACATTTGCAGTGGCATCGACAAGAAAGGTATTCGATCCTTCTGAAACAACGTCTTCGCCGTCGTCGGCCGGGTCGGTCGTAAACTCGCCGACGATTTCTTCAAGTATGTCCTCGAGCGTGACGATTCCCTGGATGTCCCCGTACTCATCAACCACCAGCGCAATACGTTCACGGCGTCGCTGGAACTGCACAAGCTGGGTGCTAAGGGGAGTACCTTCCGGGACGAAGTACGGCTCGGTCAGGAGGCGCTGCAAGGTGACCTTGGTCATTTCCTGCTTCGCGAGGTTAGCTAGCTTGCGTAGATGCAGGACGCCGATCACTTCGTCGATATTGTCGCGATATACCGGCAGTCGTGTGTGCTGACTGTTCGAGACAATTTTCTCGATTTCGGCATCGTTGTCGTCAAGGTCGATGCCGATGATCTCATTGTGCGGCACCATGACATCGTCGACCGTGACCTTCTCCAGATCGAGAATGCTCAGGAGCATCGTTCGGTACTGGCCCGAGATTCGTGACCCGGCTTCATGTACGACGGTACGCAGTTCCTCTCTCGTCAAAGCCTGCAGCTCGGTGTGGCTGGAGCGCACGCCAAACAGGAACAGCACGCCGTTGGCGCAGGCATTGGTCAGCCAAACGAACGGATACGTGATTTTGAGCAGCGGGAAATAGATCATTGCTGCCGGAAACGCGACACGTTCCGGGTGGAGTGCGGCCAGCGTCTTTGGCGCGGTCTCCGAAAACACGAGCACGATAAGCGTGAATATACCGGTGCCTACGGCGACTGCCGGTTTGCCCCCAATATCCTGGGCTATCAGAGTGACCAGCGAGGCCGCTGAGAAGTTGACCAGATTATTACCCAGCAGAATGAGGCCGATCAGTCTGTCGGGACGCTTGAGCAGTATTTCGGCCAGGCGTGCGCCACGATGACCCTCGCGGGCTTTATGCCTCAACTGGTAGCGGTTGAGGCTCATGAGTGCCGTTTCCGAGCCAGAGAAAAAGGCAGAAAGCAGCAGTAATACGGTAAGCAGACTGATGAGGCTTACTAGTGGAACGTCATCGCCCAAAGAAGGGCACCTCCGGTTCGGTCAGGACAGAGCCAGTTCAACAGCCTGCCTGCAGGCTGTCAAGAATCGGCGCCTCAGCTCCAGCTGCGGTTGAAAACTTCTTCGAGAATCAGGCGGCTGCCGAAGTAGGCGATACACAAAAGCGCAAAGCCACCCAGGTAGAGCCGAACCGCGCGCTTGCCGCGCCAGCCTTTGAAATGCCGTCCTGCCAGCAATACACCGAACACGACCCAGGCCAACAGCGACAGGCCGAATTTGTGGGCCAGATGCTGCTCAACCAGGTCGTCTACGAATGAGGAGCCGGACACGATTGCGAGCGTGAGTCCGACGAATCCCGCCGCCGCCAAACTAAATAGCAATTTTTCAGTGGTCTCGAGAGGCGCAAAGAGTTGGTTGATGGGCGATAGCTTGGCCGCTTGCAGACGGCGCTCTTGCACAAGAGCGTAAAGGGCGACGATGGTTCCGACCGTGAGGAGTCCGTAGGACAATAACGCCACCAGCACATGCGCGCGAACCTGCCATGCCAGCGCAACACCAGCTGATGTGTCGCCCGACGGGCCCATGAGCAGAACGGTCAGCGCTGCGAGAAAAATCAGGCCGCCACTGATGCCGCGCAACGTCGGCTCGATGGCCGCGATCAGGCCTATGACGGCAAGTTCGAAACCGATCATCGAAACCGCATTGCCAACCGTCAGATCAAAGCCATTTGCCGGTAGTACAAGGCTGATGAGCGTTTCGCCGTGGACGACAATGCCTGTGGCGACGAGGATCGCGCCTGCAACAAATAACGGCCGTGATCGGGTACTGAATCGCGGCAGGCGACTCGCCGTGAAAGCCGCGGCCGCCAGGAAGTACAGGAAAAGAATTGTGATTTGAGACACAGAAACCCGGTAGGCAATAACCTAGTTTTGAATCATCCCACAAGCACCAGATTAAGAGAACCCTCCTGATGCGAATTCGCGTACTAGGTTGTAGTGGCGGGATCGGTGCAGGCGCACAGACTACCGCGATGCTCGTCGACAACGATGTGTTGATCGACGCGGGCACTGGTATTGGCGATCTGGAGCTGGAAGATATCGATCCAATTCGTCACGTCTTTCTGACACATGCGCATCTCGATCACATTGCCGGACTGCCGATGCTGGTTGACCGGGTATTTGACGAGAACTTTGAAGTCCCACTGACCGTTTATGCGCGAGAGGAAACCCTGCGTGCTGTTCAGGACCACCTGTTTAACGGCGTCATCTGGCCGGACTTCACCAAGCTGCCATCACCGGAAAACCCGATGTTGCGCTGGCACGTTACCAGTCCCGGTGACACGATAAGGATTGGTCACCGTGATTTCTACGCGGTCGATGTGATGCACACGGTGCCATCGCTGGGATACACGGTACAAAACTCAGGTGGTGTGTTCGCTGTCAGTGGTGATACACGAACCAATGAAACCTTATGGCCGGTCCTGAATGCCTGCGATGACTTGCGCGTGCTGGTCATTGAGGTTTCGTTTCCTGACGAGATGGCTGCCCTCGCTCTCGACTCCGGTCACTACACACCCAAATCACTCACGGATGACCTGAAACGGCTGCGGCACGAGCCCGAGATCTGGCTCACGGGCATGAAGCCGGGCGAAGAGGAACGGATCTTTGACCAGGTGACCAAAGCCGCGCCTGACAAAAACATTCAGATGCTGTCGCGCGGGACTGTCCTGACAGTTTAAACTCCGCGCATGTTTGACAATCTGACCGGGCGTCTATCCGACGCCGCCCGACAACTCACCGGCAAAGGCCGGCTGACCGAATCCAACATCAAGGACACGCTGCGCCAGGTGCGTCTTGCGCTGCTCGAAGCAGACGTCGCGTTGCCAGTGGTCAAGACGTTCGTCGAGCGCATCCGGGAGCGCGCGCTGGGCGAGGAGGTTGGTAAAAGCCTGACACCTGGGCAGGCGTTCGTGAAAATCATTCACGCCGAACTGGTCCAGATTCTGGGCAGCGAATCGGTGCCGCTGGATTTCAAGGCCCAGCCGCCCGTCGTGATCATGCTCGCTGGCCTGCAAGGTGCGGGCAAGACGACCACGGCGGCCAAGCTGGCCAGGCGGCTGATCGAGAATGACAGGAAGAAGGTGATGCTTGTCAGTGTCGACGTACATCGCCCAGCCGCAATATTGCAGTTGCAGACACTAGCGGGGGAAGTTGGCGCGCTGCACTGCAATAGTTCCGAGAAAGAAGAACCCACCGTGATCGTTGATCGGGCACTTGATGAAGCCCGCCGTTCACATGTGGATGTGCTGATCGTCGACACGGCTGGCCGGCTGCACATCGATACTGACATGATGGATGAAGTGCAGGCTGTTCATAAGAGGGCCACGCCGCACGAGACATTATTCGTGGTCGATAGCATGGCTGGCCAGGACGCCGTCAACGCTGCAACCGCCTTCGGTGAGAGTTTGACGCTTACCGGTATCGTCCTGACCAAGGCTGATGGCGACGCCAAGGGTGGTGTCGCCCTGTCGGTGCGGGAAGTAACCGGAAAGCCGATCCGCTTCATGGGTGTCGGCGAGAAAACGGATGCGCTTGAGGCCTTTCACCCGGATCGTATGGCATCGCGCATCCTGGGCATGGGCGACGTGCTGACCCTCGTTGAGGAAATTGAACAAAAAGTCAGCAAGGACAAGACCGAAAAGCTTGCCAGGAAGCTCAAGAAGGGGAAGGGCTTCAACCTGTCGGATCTCAGGGACCAGCTGGAGCAGATGATGAACATGGGTGGCCTGGCCTCGATGCTCGAGAAAATGCCGCTGCCCGGCAACGTCAATCCGGCGGCACTGAAGGATGGTGCGAATGAACAGAAGATCCGGCGCCAGATCGCGTTGATCAATTCCATGACGCCCGGTGAGCGGAGTTTTCCCAAGACCATCAACGGGTCTCGCAAAAAGCGGATTGCCGTCGGTGCAGGGCAACAGATCCAGGACGTGAATCGCCTCCTGAAGCAGCACCTGCAGATGGAGAAGATGATGAAGAAAATGTCGAAAGGCGGCATGAAAAAAATGCTGCGCGGGATGCCAGGTGGCGGGATGCCGCCGGGCGGAATGCCGCCGGGATTTCGCTGATTTCGGCGAATTTCGCCGCAAATCGGTGCTGTTTCGGGGCAGTCTGGGCGATGAATCCGCCGCTACTCGGCAAGTTACTGAATTGGTAGGGAATTTTCGCCGTCAAAACGCTTCACATTTGGCACAAAACCCGTACAATGCGCCGTCTACTCGGGCCAGCCCGAGTCAAGGCATGTCTGCCTTCCTTTGAATTTGATACGGAAATGTAATGGTTAGTATTCGACTTTCGCGCGCTGGCGCGAAAAAGCGTCCTTTCTACCACCTGGTGGTCACCGACTCGCGCAATCGCCGGGACGGCCGGTATATCGAGCGTGTTGGCTTTTTTAATCCTGTCGGCCAGGAGCACGAGGAAAATCTCCGGATCGACCTCGAGCGCGTGGATCACTGGATTGGCCAGGGCGCAAAGCCGTCTGATCGCGTTGCCTCACTTCTGAAGAAGCACCGCAAGGCGGCAACGGCGAACTGATTGGGCGTTACGACTCAACCCGTCATCCTGGGCCGCATTTCCGGCCTGTTTGGAGTCCGGGGGTGGGTCAAGGTGTACTCGTACACCGAACCGCGTGAAGCAGTACTGGATTACGATCGCTGGCTGTTGTCCGGAAAGACCGGGTGGCAGGAAGCGACAGTCGCTGAAGGTCAGCGGCACGGCAAGACCGTCATTGTTCGTATCGATGGATACGATGATCGCGACCAGGCAGCCGGGCTCATCGGGACCGACATAGGGATACCGAGGGACGAGATGCCTGAGGCCAACGATGATCAGTACTACTGGTCAGACCTCGAAGGCCTAAGCGTTATACATCGGGACGGCACCGAACTGGGCAAGGTGGATCACCTGCTTGAAACGGGAGCCAACGATGTGATGGTGGTCAAAGGCGACACGGAGCGACTGGTTCCGTTCGTTATGGACAAGGTGGTACTCGGTGTTGACCTCGCCAAGGGTGAGATCAGGGTCGACTGGGAATGGGACTGACACGATGCATTTTGATGTCATCAGCCTGTTTCCGGAAATGGTAGCGACGATCGCCGAATACGGCGTCGTGGGACGCGCACAGAGCCGCGAACTGGTCACGCTGGATATTGAGAATCCGCGTGAGCATACGAGCGATGTGCACCGCACGGTGGATGACAGACCGTACGGCGGCGGCCCGGGCATGGTGATGAAATACGAACCACTGGCCGGAGCATTAGCTGCTGCACGAGACAGGTCGCCTGCGGGCAGCCCGGTCGTATACCTCTCGCCGCAGGGCAGGGTATTTGAACAGGCAACGGCGAATCGCTTCGCCGAACTGCCCGGGTTGATTCTGCTGGCGGGCCGCTACGAAGGCATCGACGAGCGATTTATCGAGTCGCAGGTTGATGAGGAATTGTCACTGGGCGATTTCGTGCTTTCGGGTGGTGAAGTTGCCGCGATGGCAGTGATTGACGCAGTGGTGCGTTTGTTGCCCGGCGTTTTGGGTGACGATGAGTCTGCAGCACAGGACTCCTTTATGGAGGGCTTGCTGGATCATCCGCACTACACGCGGCCTGAGGAAGTTGATGGCCACAAAGTGCCGGACGTGTTGTTATCCGGCGACCACGCAGAGATTGCGCGGTGGAGAATGAAAGAGGCCCTGGGTCGCACAAATGTACGACGCCCGGACCTTATTGAGAAACTTGGATTGAGCGACGAGCAGCAGGCGTTACTCGACGAATTTATGAAAGAGCAGAGACAATGAGCAAAATTATCGAAGCGATTGAACAAGAGCAGATGAGTAAGGAAATTCCGCCGTTTGCTCCGGGCGACACCGTCATCGTGCAAGTGAAGGTCAAGGAAGGTACGCGCGAGCGTCTGCAGGCTTTTGAAGGCGTTGTTATCGCCAAGCGTAACCGCGGCCTGAACTCGTCGTTCACGGTTCGCAAAATCTCGCACGGTGAAGGCGTTGAGCGCGTATTCCAGACCTACAGCCCGGTCGTCGATTCCGTAGCGGTCAAGCGTCGTGGCGACGTGCGCCGCGCCAAACTGTACTACCTCCGCGGTCGTACCGGTAAGGCAGCGCGTATCAAGGAAAAAATCTAGTTTCCATCAGGAAACCATCACCCCGGCACAGCCGTTGCCGGGGTGCATTCCGATATAATGCGGGCCAGCCGATTAAGCTGAACCAATCGCTCTTAGTGGGGTCCGTGGACATATGAAGAAAGCACTACTCATTGGCTTTGTCGCCTGCGCCCTGAGTGGTTGTGCGTCGCTGATTTCCTCGGCGACCAGTGGCTTCACGGACAGCCTGTCCGCATCAATTCTCGACCAGGACGATCCGGAGACCGCGAAGGCGGCGCTTCCGACCTTCATGGTTACGATTGACAGCCTGATTCGCAACAATCCCGACGACCCGGACCTCCTGGCTTCGGGCGCGACCTTGTACGCATCCTACGGCGCGATATTCGTCGACGATGAGGTACGGGCATCGCGCCTCACATCGCGAGCGCGTCGTTACGCGACTACCGCCATGTGTGAAACATACACACCGTCCTGCGACTGGCCGGACCAAAATTATGATGAATTCGTCGCGACGCTCGATGGTATCAAGCCCAAGCACAGCGAGATGTTGTACATCTACGGGTTCGCATCTCTTGCCTACCTGCGCACCCACAGCTCTGATTGGAACGCGCTTGCGGAGTTGCCGCAGATCGAAGCGTTGTTCAATCACTATCTGGACATAAGTGGCGACGAAGTTAACGGTGCCGTTTACACCTATATGGGAGTATTGCTGACGATTATGCCGCCGGCGATGGGTGGACGGCCGGAAGAAGCTCGCATGCATTTCGAGAAGGCCATTGCGCTAACGGATGGCCACGATCTCGGCGCCAAAGTCGAGTACGCGCGGATGTACGCGAGATTACTTTACGATCGCGAATTGCACGACCGTTTGCTCAATGAAGTCATGGCGGCCGACCACGCACACGATGGATTTACGCTAAGTAACGTGCTGGCCAAGGAGCAGGCAGAGGTACTGCTTGCTGAAGCCGACGACTATTTCTGAATGGAATAATGATGAAAAAACTGTTTCTGACAATCCTCGTACTGACAACTGGCCTGATGTTTGGTCTGCCGCTGCACGCGGCCACGCTGAAAATTGCGACCGTGACGCCCGAAGGCTCGCAGTGGATGAAAGACATGCGCACGAGCTCCAAGGAGATCAAGGAACGCACTGAGGGCCGCGTACAAATCAAATACTATGGCGGCGGCGTCATGGGCAATGACAAAAAGGTCCTTAGCCGGATTCGTATCGGTTCGCTGCAGGGCGGCGCATTCACCCCGACTGCTCTCGCAGCCCAGTACTCGAATCTCAATCTCTACGGCTTGCCGATGGTTTTCGATTCGGAAGAAGAGGCTGCTTATACGCGCAGTCGTCTCGACGCGAAGTTGAGTGCCGGGCTTGAGAGTGCCGGCTTCGTTAATTTTGGTTTTGCCGCCGGTGGTTTTGCCGTTCTGATGTCGAATACGCCGATCGATTCGCTTGACGACCTCAAAGGCAAGAAAGTCTGGATCCCCGAAGGTGACGAAATCAGTCGCAAAGCGATGCAAGCGCTATCGCTCTCTCCGGTCACGCTGCCGCTTACCGACGTGTTGACGGGCCTTCAAACTGGCCTGATCGACATAGTGGCGATGTCACCGATCGGGGCGCTCGTTCTTCAATGGCACACGAAGGTCAAGTACATCACCGAACTACCGCTCGTCTATACCTTGGGTTTCATGGCCGTAGACAAGCGCGCATTCGACAAGATCTCGGCCGATGACCAGGCAATCGTGCGGGATGTCATGGGACGCACTTACGAGAATTTCGACAAGGCCAACCTGGTCGACAATAAGGGTGCTCGTGATGCACTCCTCAACACGGGCATCGAGACGGTGCCGGTCAGTCCCGAAGAGTATGAGAACGTTCGCAACGCGCTCATGAAGTTGAATACCGACCTGGCGAACCAGGAGCAGTTCGACAAGGAGTTGTTTGACGAGATGCTCAGGTACATCTCCGAGTATCGTAGCGAGCATTGAGGAAACTCCTCGACAGGCTGGAACGCTTCGGAAGGCTGGCCGAGAATTCCGCGCTGGTGATCCTGCTGGGGACGATGATCGGTGTCTCAGTCTTCCAGATTATCAATCGGCAGCTACTTGACGGTGCGTTCAGCCTGACGTGGGCTGATGAACTCGTCAAAATCATCGTCCTTTGGCTTGCCATGGTCGGCTCGGTTGCCGCCTGCCGCGATAACAAGCACATCCGCATCGATTTGATCTCGCACGTCCTTTCGGGGCCCGTGGTGGCCTGGAGCAAGGTCGTCGTCGACCTGTTCGCTGCTGCCGTTTGCGCGATGATCGGCTGGCAGGCGTGGCGCCTGGTGCGCGAGGAAAGGAGCTGGGGCGACACGGTGTTTAGCGACGTCCCGCTATGGCTGCTGCACGCCATCGTCCCGCTGGCATTCGTGCTGATCAGTTACCAGTTCCTGGTTCGTGTGTTGCGCCTGATTATTCGTATCTTCGGCCCGGACGAAGCGGAGCGGGCCTCGTGATTTTCGTTAGCCTGATACTGATCGTGCTGGCGGTGTTTGGTGCGCCGCTGTTCACGATTATCGCGACCAGCGCCATGGTCGGATTTCAAAGTAACGACACCGAATTGATGACCATTGCGCTCGAGCTCCTCAGCATCTCGCAAATGCCGGTGCTTACAGCGATACCGCTGTTTACGTTCGCGGGCTACCTGCTCAGCGAAAGTAACGCGCCAGGGCGCCTCGTTCGCCTGACAAGCGCCATGTTCGGCTGGATGCCGGGCGGTCTGGCGCTGGTATGCCTGGCCGCGTGCGCGTTTTTCACGGCGTTTACGGGCGCGTCAGGCGTAACGATTATTGCGTTGGGAGCCATTCTGTATCCGGCGCTCAAGCAAGACGGTTACGGCGACCGCTTCAACCTGGGCCTCGTTACCTCATCGGGTAGCCTGGGCCTGCTGTTCGCGCCGTCATTGCCGATCATTCTGTACGGCGTCGTGGCAAAGGTCAGTATCGACGACCTGTTTCGCGCGGGTATTCTCCCGGGCCTCGTAATGCTGTTCATGCTGGGTGGCTACAGCATCTGGGTCAATCGCGAAAACCGTAAACCGCTGAGCTCGTTCTCTTGGCGCGAAGTGCGTGACGCCCTGCGCGAAGCTATCTGGGAGCTGCCTTTACCGTTCGTGGTCCTCGGTGGCATCTATTCCGGATTTTTCGCCGTGTCGGAAGCAGCGGCAATCACGGCCTTGTATGTCTTCATTGCCGAAGTGTTGATCTATCGCGAGATTACGCTCCGCGATCTGCCGCGCATTGTTCGCGAGTCGATGGTCCTGGTCGGCGCTATTCTGATGATTCTCGGCGTATCGCTGGCATCCACGTATTACATGATCGATGCCGAGGTGCCGCAAAAACTGCTGGCATTCGTCGCAGAACTCGTCAGCAGCCCGACGTCATTCCTGGTCCTGCTGCTGCTGTTCCTGCTGGTACTCGGCGCAATTCTCGACATTTTCTCGGCCATTGTGCTCGTCGTACCGCTGATCCTGCCGATCGCAGACGGCTTCGGTGTAGACCAGGTTCATCTTGGAATCGTGTTCCTGGCCGCCATGCAGCTCGGTTATCTGACGCCGCCGGTCGGGTTGAACCTGTTTATCGCGAGCTACCGGTTCAATAAGCCGATCATGCACGTGTACTCGGCAACGTTCCCGTTCCTGATTATTTTGATGTTGTCGGTTATCCTCATCACGTTCCTGCCGGAATTGTCTTTGCTATTCGTTTCCGGTGACTAAGGGAGGATTCAACATGCTTCGCCAATTCATCGTCGCCATGTTCCTGCTGGCTGTTGTGCCGCCGGCACTTGCTGCACTTGATGACGTGCAGTTGCCGCCGGGCTTCGCTATCGAGGAATACGCGGATGTCCCAAACGCGCGCTCCCTCGCTCTGGGCGACAAAGGCACGCTATTCGTTTCAAACCGAAAGGGACGGTCCGTGTATGCCGTTGTCGAAAACGACGATGGTTCGACGCGCACTATCGATTTGCTGGACGGCATGAGTACCCCCAACGGCATTGCCTTCCACAAGGGCGACTTGTACGTCGCCGAGATCGATCGCGTCTATCGCTACGCTGATATCGAAGACAATCTTGAGGACGTTCCCGACGGTGTGGTGCTGGATATTGACTTGCCGTCCGACCGTCACCACGGCTGGCGTTATATCGGCTTCGGTCCGGACGACAAGCTGTACGTCAGCATCGGCGCACCGTGCAACGTGTGCGACGAATACGACTACGCGCAGATAATCCGAGTGAATACGGATGGGACCGGGCGCGAGACCTATGCTTCGGGCATACGCAACTCCGTCGGTTTCACCTGGCATCCGGAGTCCGACGAGCTGTGGTTTACGGACAATGGTCGCGACATGATGGGCGACGACTTGCCGCCCGGTGAGCTGAATCGCGCACCGAGGCAAGGCCTGCACTTCGGGTTTCCATACTGCCACGCGGGCGACATTCTCGATCCGAAGTTTGGCAAGGAACGGGAGTGCAAGAACTACACACCACCTGCGCAGAAACTCGGACCCCATGTCGCACCCCTCGGCCTCGCGTTCTATACAGGTGATATGTTCCCTGGCGAATACCACAACCAGGCATTTATCGCGGAACATGGCTCGTGGAATCGGTCCAAGAAAATAGGCTATCGAATTTCTCTCGTACGCGTGGACGGCAATCAGGCTGTATCGTATGAACCCTTCGCGTACGGGTGGTTGCAGGGGCAGTCGGTATCGGGTCGGCCCGTCGACGTAATTGTGAAGCAAGACGGCTCATTGCTGGTAAGCGATGACTATGCTGGAAAGATCTATCGCATCAGCTATGTCGGTGATGCAGAGTAAAGGACTGATGTATGAGTAGCGGCAGTTTCGTAGGTCGATTCTTTGGTGCAATCTGGCGCGGTGCGGACGGGCTGCGCAGGGTCCTGCACCTCTTTCTTATGCTTTTTCTCTTCCTGGTGTTTTTTGGGGCGCTCTCTGGTGAAGCGCCGCAGCTAATGCCGCAGCGAGCGGCACTGTTCCTGCAGCCGGTTGGTGCGCTGGTGGAACAGGTTGCGGGGAATCCCTACGACCGTGCGATCGCTGAACTGACCCAGAATGCGACGCCCCAAACTCTCGTGTCCGACATCGTCGATGTGTTAGAGCATGCAGCTGGCGACGATCGTGTCGAGGTGGTGCACCTGGAGTTGTCTGCGCTGGGGGGCGCGGGCCTCAGTAAGTTGCAGCGTGTAGCGGAATCCATGGCGCGTTTCCAGGAATCGGGCAAGCCTATTGTCGCGAGCGCCGACTCGTACTCGCAGCACGCCTACTATCTGGCGGCGCACGCTGACGAGGTGTATTTGCACCCCGAGGGAATCGTCTATCTGCAGGGGTACGGGACGTATCGCAACTACTTCAAGGATGCGATCGACCTGCTTCGCATCGACTGGAACGTGTTCAAGGTTGGAACACACAAGTCGTTTGTCGAACCGTACACGCGCATGGATATGTCGCCGGAGGATCGCGAGTCGCGCGGTCGACTGATCCACCAGTTCTGGACAATGTACGAGGACGATGTAGTTGCAGCCCGTGGCCTGCCGGAAGGCGCGATCAATGATTACTCGAAGAACATGCTCGAATACGTTGCGAGCGCGAACGGCGACATCTCGCAGGCGGCGCTGGATCGCGGCCTGGTCGACGATTTGCTCGGTCGTGCTGCACTGCGGGAAGTATTCCAGGGCTATGTAGGTGTCGATGAGGACGATGAATCGATGTATCCGGTCGTCGGCATGGCCGACTACCTCGGACAGGTGCGCCTGCTGGGCGGAGATCGCCTGAAGTCGGAGAACGTCGCCGTCATTGTTGCAGCTGGCGATATTCTGGACGGTTCCCATCCGCCCGGTACGATTGGAGGAGACTCCACTGCCGCCCTTTTGCGGCGTGCCTTGATCGACGAGTCCGTAAAAGCAGTCGTACTGAGGGTGGACAGCCCGGGCGGCAGCGTCTTCGCCTCTGAAGTGATTGCCCAGGAGATCGAGGAATTACAGAAAGCGGGTAAACCTGTGGTGGCGTCCATGAGCAGCGTGGCCGCGTCGGGAGGTTACTGGATATCGGTTGTGGCAGATCGTGTGATCGCAAGTCCGGCGACAGTAACAGGGTCGATCGGTATTTTCGGGATGGTTCCGACTTACCAACGAACACTGGAAATGGTGGGTGTTGCAACCGACGGAGTAGGGACCACGCCGTGGTCCGGCGAACTCCGGGGGGATCGTGAGATGGGCGAGCACACCAAACAGTTGTTCCAGCTGGTGATTGAAGACGGTTACAACGATTTCATTTCGGGAGTTGCCGAGAATCGCGAGCTCGAAAAGGATTACGTTGACACGATCGGACAGGGCCAGGTCTGGACGGGAAACGATGCCTTTGAGAACGGACTGGTCGATCAGCTCGGCAGCTTCGACGACGCGCTCGCCGCGGCCGCAGAGTTGGCGGGACTCGCTGACGGTGAGTACGGACAGAAATTGATAGAGAAACAGCTGAGTCCGACTGAACAGATGATCCTGGACTTCCTGTCGATTGCGCGCGTTGCTGGCATCGACCCCGGGGCTTTCGTTGGTGGTCCAACCGAGATTGAAAGGTTCGCGAGTCGAATGCAGGCGTTACTGTCGAGCGTCAGTCGATTCAATGATCCGAAAGGCGTGTACTCACATTGTTTCTGTGAGCTTGACTGACCGTTCAACGTACGCGTAACTCCGAATTGACGCGTAAATGCCCTGCGGCATAATAAGATCACGAAGAGGCAGATCTGGCGAAAGCCAGTGATGCAAAGTCAGGGGTCCTCGCATCCTCCGCGGCACTTTCTCTACGCCACGAAGGACCCAGGATCGCCGGGCTGTCGATACGGTTGAAGGCTACCCAAAAGGAGATGGATCATGTTCTTCAACAACAAGGTCCCCGTTTCTGTCGTACTGCTAGCAATGCTTGTTGTGTTTTTCTTTGCTACAGGTCAGCTGCCTTAGGTGCCAGGGAAAGAGCAATAATTTCCTAAGCCTTTATTGGTGCTGACAAAGGGGGCGGGACCGTCGCTAGTCCAACGCGACGACTGTGTTGGACGACGAAGCAAACGGCCGATGGGGGTCCTGTATGTACGGCCCGCACTAATTCCAGTGAAGAATCACCTTGCCTGACTGGCCCGACTCCATGAGTTCGAAGGCAGGCTGAAATTCGTCGATTTCGAAGTGGTGGGTGATGATCGGCTCCATGTTGAGCCCGCTTTGCAGCATGCTGGACATCTTGTACCACGTTTCGAACATTTCGCGCCCGTAGACACCCTTCAGAATCAGTCCCTTGAAGATGACATCGTTCCAGTCGATCGCCATGTCGCCGGGCGGGATGCCCAGGATCGCGATCTTGCCGCCATGGTGCATTGTGCGCAGCATGTCCCGGAAGGCCTGCGGGTTGCCAGACATTTCCATACCAACGTCGAAGCCCTCGACCATACCGAGATCTTTCATGGTTTCGTCGATGGTGGTTTTCGTAACATTGATTGCGCGGGTGGCACCCATTTTGCGCGCGAGGTCCAGGCGATAGTCGTTCACGTCGGTGATCACCACATGGCGCGCCCCGGCGTATCGCGCAATTGCAACGGCCATGATGCCTATCGGGCCCGCACCGGTGATGAGGACGTCTTCACCGACAAGATCGAAGGACAACGCGGTGTGAGTCGCGTTGCCCAGCGGGTCGAGGATAGATGCCATCTCGTCGCTAATCGCGTCGGGCAGCTTGAACGCGTTGAATGCCGGGACGGACAGATATTCGGCGAATGCGCCTGGCCGATTGACGCCAACGCCAACCGTGTTCATACACAGATGGCGGCGCCCGGCACGACAGTTTCTGCAATAGCCACACGTAATGTGGCCCTCTGCGGAGACGCGATCGCCGATCTCGAAGCCCTTGACCTCAACGCCCATGTCGACGATTTCACCACTGAACTCATGACCAACGGCCATCGGGACAGGAATGGTGGCTTGCGCCCAGTCATCCCACTTGAAGATGTGGATATCGGTGCCGCAAATTGCCGTGCGTTTCACCTTGATCAGTACGTCATTGTGACCAACGCGCGGTTTCTCGATGTTTTCCATCCAGATGCCGCGTTCCGCTTTTGCCTTGACCAGTGCTTTCATTGTTGTGTCCTTGTTTCGTGCATCTAGTCTATGACGCCTAACTCACGACCGACGGCAGTAAATGCGTCAATGGCCTTGTCCAGTTGCTCTCGGGTCAGTCCGGCCGACATTTGCGTGCGAATACGTGCCTGTCCTTTCGGCACGACCGGGAACGAGAAGCCGATGACGTAGATGCCTCTCTCCAGGAGCTTGTCGGCCATTGTCGTCGCGAGTTTCGCGTCGCCCAGCATGACCGGAATAATCGGGTGTTCGCCCGGTTTCAGGTCGAAGCCGCGTTCCGTCATCTTGCTGCGGAAGTAGGCGGCATTTTCGTGTAGCTGCTGCTGCAACGAGTTGTCCCGCTCGAGGAGGTCGAGTACGGCGATGGATGAAGCCGCAATTATGGGCGCCACCGAGTTCGAGAAGAGGTAAGGGCGCGAGCGCTGCCGAAGCCAACCAACAACTTCCTTGCGACCTGAGGTGTAGCCGCCCGATGCGCCACCGAGGGCCTTGCCAAGGGTTCCGGTGATAATGTCGATGCGACCCATGACGCCGCGGTACTCGTGCGTACCCTTGCCGTGCTCGCCCATGAATCCGGCCGAGTGGCAGTCATCAATCATCGTTAGTGCGTCGAATTCGTCTGCCAGGTCGCAGATGCTCTTGAGATCGGCGATCGTACCGTCCATTGAGAATACGCCGTCCGTAACGACCATGCTGACGTTGGCGTCTTTCGCCGCTTCCAGTTGTGCCCGCAGGTCGGCCATGTCGCTATTGGCATAGCGATAGCGGCCGGCTTTGCAAAGACGGATGCCGTCGATGATGCTTGCGTGATTCAGTGCATCGCTGATGACAGCGTCGTCGGGGCCCAGCAGTGTCTCGAACAGGCCGCCATTGGCGTCGAAGCATGAGGGATACAGAATCGTGTCTTCGGTACCGAGGAACGCGCTAATGCGATCTTCGAGCGCCTTGTGAATCGTCTGCGTACCGCAGATGAATCGAACCGATGCCATGCCGTAGCCATATTCATCCAGCGCCTTGTGGGCGGCGGCTATGACCTCGGGGTGGTTGGCAAGCCCGAGGTAGTTATTGGCACAGAGGTTCAGTACTTCGGTCGTTCCACCATTGGACGCTACGTTGATCGCGGCTTGCTGGGGGCCAGCGATCAGGCGCTCCTTCTTGAACAGGCCTTCGTCGTGAAGGGCCTCGGTTTGCTCGGCGAGCGAGGTCAGGAATTCGGCAGGCACGGGATTGCTCTCTGGCTTGGAAGGCCGCAAAGTATATCAGGACGATAATGGAGATCGATTGTGGCTGACCGCACTCTGAGGCTCGACAGGTGGCTGTGGTTTACGCGCTTTTACAAGACGCGTTCGGCGGCAGGTGCGGCCGTGCAGGGTGGGCATGTGCGCCTGAACGGGGAACGTGCGCGCGGCTCGACCAAGGTGGACATTGGCGACCGGATACGCGTGGTTCGCAACCAGCTCACGTACGAATTGACGGTCGAGGATATCCCTGTTCGGCGCGGGCCGGCCCCGGAGGCACAGGCCTGCTACAGCGAGTCCGAGGAGAGTATTGTTGCGCGGGAGGGCCGCGTGGAGGACCTGCGGAGCGACCGCCGCAAGATGCCTACGACCCCTGGAAAACCCGACAAACACACACGCCGCCGGCTGCGCGAGAGGAACCGCGGAGGGGCCTGATAATTAGGGCCAATACGAGTGCCTGTCTCGGTATTAATCACCTATAATCGCCGGCCACGGTCCCGCCATGGCGGGCGCTGACACCAATCCACGAGCAGTGGACGAACGGAGTGTGGCATGAGCTTCATCGATCAACTGGCTGCGCAAGCAAGCAGCATTCCCTACATCAATGACAACTACCTGGCGGATGAGCAGACGATCGTAAGAGAGTTGGCCGCGAAGGCCGATCCTGGCGACGCGACGCGCCGCAAGATCCTGGATACAGCGGCGGAGTTGGTCCGCGCAGTGCGCGAGAGTACGAAGAACGATGGTGGCATTGAGGCATTCCTGAAGCAGTACGACCTGTCGTCCGACGAAGGCGTGTTGCTCATGTGTATCGCGGAAGCACTGTTGCGCATCCCTGATGCCGACACAGCGGACCGTCTGATCGCCGATAAGATCACGGCGGCCAAGTGGCAGAACCACGTCGGTACCAGTGATTCCCTGTTCGTCAATGCCTCAACCTGGGGCCTGATGCTGACCGGCAAGATCCTCACGCTTGACGAAATCGGGACGGGCAACCCGACGCGGATGCTCGGCAAGCTCGTCAGCCGCGCCGGCGAGCCGGTGGTACGAACGGCCATGCGCCAGGCCATGAAGATCATGGGGCACCAGTTCGTGATGGGTCGCAACATTGGCGAGGCCCTCAAACGTGCATTGAAAAGTACCGACCTCCCGTATCGCTATTCCTTCGACATGCTGGGTGAGTCGGCATTGACTGCCGCGGATGCGCAGCGCTACCTCGACAACTACCACGTAGGCATCAAGAGTATCGCTGACGGCCCACAGGTTGACGCGCCCGATGTCTTCTCGGCGCCCGGAATCTCGGTGAAGCTGTCTGCACTGCACCCACGCTATGAGTTCACGCACGAACAGCGCGTTATGGATGAGCTTGTGCCCGCGGTTCTGGAGCTCGCCAAACATGCCAAGGACGTCGGCATCGGTTTGACGATCGACTCCGAAGAGGCACATCGCCTCGAGATGTGGCTGGGTATATTCGAGCGCGTGTACCGCGACCCGGCCCTGGATGGCTGGGAAGGTTTCGGCGTTGCTTTGCAGACTTACCAACGGCGTGGCAATGATGCCATGCGGTTCCTGATCGGTCTCGCCGAAGATGTCGGCCGCCGTATTCCGGTTCGACTCGTGAAAGGCGCGTATTGGGACAGCGAAGTTAAATGGGCGCAGGAACAGGGGCTGGAAAGCTACCCGGTATACACGCGCAAATCGCACTCCGACATTTCCTATCTCGCCGCTGCACGTGCGGCTCTGGATGCGGGCGACAAGATCTACGCACAGTTCGCGACGCACAATGCACACACGCTCGCGAGCATCCTGCACTATGCGGGCTCACGTCGTGACTATGAGTTCCAGAGGCTGCATGGCATGGGTGAGGAGCTGTATGCCGAGGTCGTTGACCCCACGAAACATGATCGGCCGTGTCGCGTGTATGCCCCGGTTGGCAATCACGAAGACCTGTTGCCGTACCTCGTGCGCCGACTGCTAGAGAATGGTTCGAACACTTCATTCGTCAACAAGATTGGCGACGAGTCGATCGACGTCATGGAAATTGTTGCGGACCCGCTCGAACTGGCGGCCAGGCACGACTATGCGGCACACGATCGGATCCCCGCGCCGGCGGATATTTTTCAGCCCGAGCGCAACAACTCTCATGGCATAAATCTTCCGAACAGGAGCATCAGCAAGCAGCTTCTGGCGGAACTAGACGCCGCGAGCAAGAAGACAATCACGGCGAAGCCGATCATTGGCGGCAAGGAAATGAACGGCAAGGAAGATCCGTCCGTCAATCCGGCCGATACGTCCGAAGTCATCGGTGTGTGCCACCAGGCGAATGAAGAACATGTTGATAAGGCTATTGAGTCTTCCGTGGCTGGACAGCCCGCCTGGGATCGGCTTGGCGGAAATGCGCGCGCTGACATCCTGAACCGCGCAGCGGATCTGTTCGAAAAACACAATGACGAACTCTTGCGGCTCTGCGTAAACGAGGGCGGCCGCAGTATTCCGGACTCGATTTCGGAGTTGCGCGAGGCGGTCGACTTCATGCGTTACTACGGTGCCCAGGCGCGGAAGCATTTCGGCGAGCCGATCTTGTTGCCTGGTCCGACAGGCGAGCGCAACACGTATAGCATGCGCGGTCGCGGT
>Ga0209344_10001198_pt1 | contig 35506 bp, 29 predicted proteins | sample Cruoilmetagenom6_FD_187293 | JGI IMG/M metagenome (GOLD analysis project Ga0209344, IMG submission 187293) | Oil polluted marine microbial communities from Coal Oil Point, Santa Barbara, California, USA - Santa Barbara Oil Seep Sample 6 (SPAdes)... | ecosystem: Environmental > Aquatic > Marine...
GGAAAAAAGGGAACTGTTCGGTTTGTACTGGGAAAGCGCCCGGTGGTTCACCTGTCAGGACGCGGGGCTGCGGATCACGTGTTGGATGTGTGCAATTCAGCATCATTGATCATTCTTGCTGCGGAATGGAACGAGGCCAGCAAACCCTGTGACATTCTTGATCGCAAACAACTGGCCACGCTTGGGGCGGTGGCAATCCACGCATCCGAAAACGGTTTTCGCATGGTAGGTGTAAAAATGCAGGCAGGTCAAAGACTATGGAATTCCCGGGCCCTCCGCGAAAAAATCGATCAGTAGGTTCGGATCAGCCCAACCAGACGGCCCTGAACTTTAACCTGATCATCACGAAACAGGCGGGTTTCATAAGCAGGGTTGGCTGCTTCCAGCGCAATAGCACTGCCCTTGCGGCGGAATCGTTTCAGTGTTGCTTCGTGGTCTTCCACCAGAGCGACGACAATATCGCCATTATTGGCGGTCGTTCCTTCGCGAATAACAACAACATCGCCGTCATTGATCCCGGCATCGATCATCGAATCGCCTTTAACCTCAAGCGCATAGTGGTTACCCGATCCGCTAAGCATATCACCTGGCACAGTTACGCTATGTTGTGCATCACTGATCGCTTCGATCGGAACACCCGCTGCAATTCGCCCGACCATCGGCAATTCGATGGCATTAATGCTTTCAATCGGTAGTGCATTTGCGGGGGGATCAGTTTTGTCCCCCACAATAAGGCGCGGGGTAAAGCCACTGGGGCGATCCAGCGCATCCGGTAGCTTGATGATTTCCAATGCGCGGGCCCGGTGCGCAAGACGTCGGATAAATCCGCGTTCTTCCAAAGCAGTAATCAGACGATGGATGCCGGATTTGGACCGAAGGTTCAACGCTTCCTTCATTTCATCAAATGACGGCGGCACACCGTCGCGGCGCACCCGTGCATCTATAAATTTTAATAGTTCCAACTGCTTCTTGGTCAACATTTACCCGGCTCTCCTGCAGATATTGGGTCGCATTTTTTGCATGCGTTCGGTAAATGTTCTACCCGTGTTCTCGTTATGTGTCAATGATGCAACTTATAGGGGAACGTATTCCACGCTATCACCAGATTTCAGGGCAGAATCGCCCGGATCGCGCACCAGCAAAGCGTTTGCATCCGACAGAACAGTCAGAAGCGAACTGTCCTGCTTGTCATAGGCAAATATCTGGCCGTTTTCCATGCGTGCGCGCATGTAGTGTTCACGTGGACCGTTGGCCAAAAGTGGCGCGCTGATCCGGGCCATGAACCGGGGCGTAGGTTTGCAACCCAACCCCAACATTGCGCGCAATGCCGGTAACATGAATACCGTGCCGCAAACTAATGACGAAACAGGATTACCTGGCAATCCAAGCATCATGGTTTTGCCCATCAGGCCAGCCATAAGCGGCTTTCCTGGGCGCATGGCAACCTTATAAAATGATTGTTTCATGCCAAGTTCGCCAGCCACATTCCCAACAATATCATGATCCCCGACAGAAGCGCCACCGATGGTCACTATAAGGTCCGCGCCGCTGGCCAGATCAAACGCAGTTCTCAGCGATAGAACATTGTCACGTGCAATCGGTAGCAGGCGCGCCTGCCCACCTTCGTTTGCAACCATAGCGCTAAGGCCAAAACTGTTAGATGCGATTATTTGATCGGGGCCGGGGCATTCACCTGGCATCACCAGTTCGTCCCCGGTGGCAATCAAGGCGACCTGCGGGCGCCTGGTAACCGACACTTCAGCTATGTTCATCGCCGCCAGCAATGCGATGTCTGCAGGGGACAGTCTGCGTGGGGCAGACAGGGCATCGCCGATATTGAAATCTCCACCGGCGGGTCTGACAAAGTCGGCGGTTCCTGGATATTCACTCAGGCGTATCTGGTCGCCGGTCCTGATTACGTTTTCCTGAATGACAACCCGGTTTGCACCGTCAGGTACTGGTGCGCCAGTAAATATTCTTACTGCCTGGCCGGGTTTGACGTCACCTGAAAACCTGTGGCCCGCCGCAGATTCCCCGATGACGCTGAAGGTTGCACCCGGCTGCACTTCTTCTTTAATCACTGCATAGCCATCCATCGCAGAGGACGTGAAAGGCGGTTGATTTCGGGTTGCGGCAACCGGGTGGGTTAGAACCCGGCCGGCAGCATCGGCCAGTGCCACGGCTTCAGATTGCAACGGGGCTGTCAGATCAAATATCCGGGCAAGTGCGTCATCGACTGATATCATCACTTTACCTCGTAACGTTCTGATTTACCGCCATCTTTCAGAACAACATGAATGCCACCGATTTCCATGCTTTTTTCGACCGCTTTGACCATATCATAAACCGTCAGGCATGCAGTGGACACGGCAGTCAACGCTTCCATTTCAACACCGGTCTGGCCAGTGGTTTTTACTGTTGCCTCAACCCGAATGCCGGGCAGTTTGGGATCAGGGGACAGATCGACAGAAATTTTGGTAATTGGCAAAGGGTGACACAGCGGGATCAGATCGGCGGTTTTTTTGGCGCCAATAATTGCAGCAAGCCGGGCAACACCCAGAACGTCACCCTTTTTTGCGCGCCCTTTGATAATTATTTCAAGCGTTTGTGCGGTCATTTTGATGTGTCCAGCCGCAACAGCAATTCGCGATGTTACATCTTTGTCGGACACGTCGACCATATGCGCATCCCCTTTCGCGTCAAAATGGGTCAGTTCGGCCATTAAAAAGCTCCTGTTGCGGGTGCGGGATTGGCCAGCAATTCGCGCGTTGCCGCTGCCACATCATCACGACGCATCAGGCTTTCACCTATCAGGAAACTGCGTGCGCCGTATCGGGCTAGATCAGCAAGGTCTGCTGGCGAACCCAAACCACTTTCTGCAACAAGTGTTTTATCGGTTCCCGCTAATCGGGCCAGACGCCGTGTTGTATCAAGATCAGTTTCGAAGGTCTTGAGGTTGCGATTGTTTATCCCTAGCAGGGGTGAACTTAATAACGACGCGCGTTCCAGTTCAGCCTCGTCATGGACCTCAACCAGAACATCCATGCCCCAGCCGGTGGCTGCGTCTTCCAGTTCCCAGGCCTGGTTATCAGAAACCGAAGCCATAATTATCAGAATACAATCCGCCCCCCAGGCGCGCGCTTCAGCCACCTGATAGGTGTCATAAAGAAAATCCTTACGCAGGGCAGGCAGGCTCGTGGCCTCCCGCGCGGCACTCAGGAATTCAGGTGCGCCCTGAAAGGATGGTCCGTCCGTCAGCACCGACAGGCAGGTCGCGCCGCCGGCCTCATAGGCACGCGCAAGCGCTGGTGGATCAAAATCTGCCCGGATCAACCCCCTTGACGGGCTGGCCTTCTTTATTTCTGTAATCAGCCCATAACCCTGGCGCTCCGCAGATAACAATGCATTTGCAAACCCGCGCGTCGGTCCGGCATTTTTAGCTGCCGCGTCCACCTCAGCTATTGGACGCATCGACTTAGCCGCTGCAATCTCTTCCAGTTTGTAAGTTTTTATCTTGTCCAGAACCGTTGTCATAGCTGCGTGATACCGTGTGGCCCGGGCGAAGGAAAGCCCGTTCAACAGGTGCTTCATCGCCTTCGAATTTCTCTAAATATCCCCGCCGGAGGCATCCCCTGCCTGCAACACTTTCCTAAGTCTGGCTGATTCGTGCCAGCCCGGTCAGTTTTTCCATTGCCTTGCCCGATGCAATACTTTCAGCGGCAATCTCGACGCCTTCTTTCAGGCCCGCTGCTTGATCGGCAATGGTTAGTGCTGCGGCTGCGTTCAGCAACACCGCATCGCGATAAGCCCCGGTTTGCCCTGACAGAACCCCAGCAAGAGCCTTACCATTTTCCTGCGGTGTGCCACCGGTAATTGCCTCAAACCCATGGGTTGGCAATCCAGCTTCTTCGGGGTGGACTTCGCGGTCTGTGATAGCTCCGTTTTCCAGTACTGACGCCCAGGATATCCCGGTAATGGTCAGCTCATCTGTGCCATCTGATCCATGCACCAGCCAGGCTTTGTCGCTGCCAAGGGTTTTCAGGGTTTCTGCCATCGGCCGTATCAACGCCCGTGAAAATGCACCTGTTAGCTGGCGTTTCACACCAGCTGGGTTGGTCAGTGGGCCGAGAATATTAAAGATTGTGCGCGTTCCCAATTCCATCCGGGTGGGCATAACATGTTTGATCGCCGGGTGATGCATGGGTGCCATCATGAAGGCGATGCCAATCTGTGACAGTGCCTTTTGCACAATCTCAGGGCCGACCATCACTTCTACCCCATTTATCCCCAAGGCATCCGCAGCACCTGAATTGGAGGACAATTTTCGATTGCCATGTTTGGCCACCGGCACACCGGCCCCGGCAACGGTAAAAGCGGTAGCGGTGGAAATGTTCAGCGTCGGTTTGCCCGATCCGCCGGTGCCGACGATATCAATTGCGCCGTCCGGTGCTTTGACCGGCACACATTTGGCGCGCATCACGCCAGCGGCAGCAGCATATTCTTCTACTGTTTCACCACGGGTACGCAGGGCCATAAGCAAACCGCCGATCTGGCTGGGCGTGGCATCCCCTTCAAATAGGATATTGAAGGCAGCTTCGGCCTCTGCGCGGCTCAGCGGGCGATCAGCGGCGGCATCGATCAGGGGTTTTAAAGCATCACTCATGCGGGCAATTTAACCAAATCCAGGAAATTGCGAAGCAATCTGTGGCCATGTTCGGATGTAATTGATTCGGGGTGAAACTGAACGCCGTGGATTTGCAGGGTTTTGTGTTGCAGTCCCATTATGGTGCCATCTTCCAGTTCAGCGGTTACTTCAAGACAATCAGGCAGCGTGTCGCGCTCAACAATCAGCGAATGATAGCGTGTGGCTTTGAATGGTGATGGAATACCATCAAACAGACCCGTTGCGCCATGGTGAACATCGCCCATCTTGCCGTGCACGATTTCGTGGCAGCGCACCACCTGGCCACCAAAGGCCTGACCTATGCTTTGATGCCCCAGGCATACGCCCATCAGGGGAATTCCTGTTTCAGCGGCCGCACTGGTCAGCGCCAGGCAAATCCCCGCCTGTGCCGGATCACAGGGGCCGGGCGATAAAAGAATCGCCTCCGGTCTGAGGGCAATTGCCTGCTGCACATCCAGTGCGTCATTTCGTTTCACTACCACATCAGCACCCAGTTCGCCCAGGTAATGAACAAGATTATAAGTGAAACTGTCATAGTTATCGATTAACAACAGCATTTACCGACGCTCCGCCTTTAGGGGGTGATCCCGTGATTATGTCGCGGTATACATGTTCATCAGGCAGTGGCGGGGGTCAAGGGCACCCGGCAAATCAACAGGCAGTAAAACGGGGGAAATGATCTTGGGGCGTGGAATTTTTTCAGGCGTTTTCTGGGGCAGTGTAATTTCGCTTATGTGTTTGTGGTTGTTTTCGCAACTTGGCGGGATGATCCATCTTCTGACAACGCCACCTGACAACATGGTAACACAAGCCCCACTATCGGAGCAGACCAAAGTCGCCGAAAATGACAATACCCCCGATGTTCCAACCAAAGGTGGCAGCCCGGCGACTGATCCGTCACGTTCCGGCACAGGAATAATAACCAGCAGCCCAGAGGCATTGCCCCGCGCCGATACAACCTCGGCGGCGGTTCCTGAGGCGGGTGAAGTGGCGCAGGTGCCCGTCGAAACAACGCAAGGGCGCGTCGCGCCAGTACTTGACGCTGCCAACGAAAATCCGATTCAGCCCGGTGTCGGGATAACGGCCCCCATGCAGCCGGTGCTTGACGGGTCACCCCAGGTTGCACAAGCGGCACCCTTGCCCGCAACGCAACAACCCGTGGTCAGCATGCCTGAAACACCGGTGATGCCGGATGTCGACAGCGAAGGCCGCGTCGCCGTCGCTGACAGCACCCTTGCGCCTGTGGAACCGATACAGCCAAACGCCCCTGTTCAGGATACGTTGCCGCAACCCAACACAAATCAGGTGGCTGTTCTGGCGCCCGAACCTGAACCAGCACCAGCACCCGTGCCCGTTCCGCAGACAACGCCGGAACCTGAGCCAGTGACGCAACCAGTTCCCCAGCCTGAACCTGCCTCGGAACTCGCCCCGGAACCTGCCCCAGCGCCGGTTGTCGTGGCCGAACAAACACCAGAACCAGCGCCAGAAACACCCCCGGTGCCAGACCCGGCTCCCGAAATTATTGCCCAAGCTGAACCAGAACCTGCACCTGAGATCAGCCCGGTTGCACCTGTTCAGCCGGTCGAAATACATAAGGCAAAACCTGCAAACGCTACCGGTACGTTTGGCTCAAAGGTTCGCACCAATCGCCTGCCAACCATTGGAGGTGCGCAAGAACCTGCAACGGAAACGCCGGAAACGCCAGAAACAGCCCCTGAGGAAAGTGATGCACCCGCCCCCGAAGGACCAGCGATAGAAATTTTTGCCGCCGAGTTTGAAAACCCTGAAAACCGCCCGCTTATGTCTATTATCCTGATTGACGAAGGTGGTGCACGCCCGTCGCTTGCTGAATTACAGGAATTTCCGTTTCCGGTAAGTTATGTTGTTGATGCAAATCGCCCAGATGCCGCAGCGGCGATGTCAGAGTACCGGGCGGCAGGGAACGAAGTTATTGCGCTGGCACCGCTTCCCAGGGGGGCGACCCCGGCAGATGTAGAAGTGTCATTTCAAACCTATATTGCGACGATGCCGGAAGTCGTGGCCTTGATGGATACCCGCGAAGCGGTTTTTCAGTCAGGGCGACAGGTGACAACTCAGGTGGCCGAAATTCTGGCCGCCACCGGACACGGGATGATTACCTATAGCCGGGGGATGAACGCTGCAACGCAGGTGGCGTCGCGCGAAGGTGTTCCCGCCCAACTGGTGTTTCGTGAATTTGACAATGACGGGCAGGACGGTCGCGCGATAAAGCGTTTTCTGGATCAGGCTGCGTTCAGGGCAGGGCAGCAATCCGGAGTGATCCTTGTAGGCCACACACGCCCCGAGACGATAAAGGCGATCGTTGAATGGGGCCTTGGAAACAAGGCGGAAACTGTTGCTCTGGCGCCTGTATCAGCAGCTTTGCTGGCTAAGTAAGGGCGCAAAACAGGCAAGAGGTGAACGCGCCAAATTCTGCAGCTACAACCTTGGCGCCAATGTGTTTCCAGAACAGCTGCCAGAGCGAACAGATTGCATCTGCGACATCGCTTTGCTTCGTGCAGGGCTGGGGGCATCCCCGTTCATTTTTGTGATACACAGCGGGGACTTAGTTAGCGGCGTTCCGCCCTTAGCTATTTCCGCTACGCGTAAACATCCCGGCATCGGCCGCTGCGCGCCGTATGGCGTTGGACTTATGCATGGTTTCCTGATACTCGGCTTCAGGATCGCTGTCATAGACCACGCCGCCACCGGCCTGAATATACAGTTTTTCGTCTTTCAGAACTGCAGTTCGCAACGCGATGCACATATCCATGTCTCCGTTGGAGGCGAAATAACCAACCGCACCGCCATAAACCCCACGTTTTTCGGGTTCCAGTTCATCAATAATTTCCATCGCCCGAACCTTTGGTGCGCCCGATACGGTGCCGGCAGGCAGCCCCGCCAACAGGGCGGACAGCGCATCGTGATTATCTGACAGTTCACCAACCACGTTGGAAACGATGTGCATCACATGAGAATAGCGTTCGATAATGAATTGTTCGGTCGGGCGCACAGTGCCGATCTTGGATACTTTCCCGGTATCGTTGCGTCCCAGATCCAGAAGCATCAGGTGTTCGGCCAGTTCCTTCTCATCTGCAAGCAGGTCAATTTCGTTCGCTTTGTCCTGTTCAGGCGTTGCGCCGCGTGGTCGTGTGCCTGCGATTGGGCGAATTGTGACTTCTTTGTCAAACACCCGCACCAGAATTTCTGGACTGGCACCAATCACCTGAAAACCACCAAAGTTGAAATAGAACATGAAAGGCGACGGATTGGTGCGGCGCAGCGAACGGTAAAGCGCAAAAGGGGGCAGGGTGAATTCCTGTGTCCAGCGCTGCGAAGGAACAACCTGAAAAATATCGCCCGCACGGATATATTCGCGTGCCTTTTCCACCGCTGCCAGATACCCGGCATGGGTAAAGTTACAAACCGGATCAGCCTGTGCAGCTGCTTCACCCAGATTATGGCTAACATCGGATGGGGCGCGTTCCAGATCGCGCACCGCGTCCATCACCCGTTCGCCTGCTTGCGCATAAGCTGCGCGCGCGGAAAGGCCGGAATTGGCCCAGACAGGGGATACAACAATAACATCGCCCTTGACCCCATCTAACACTGCAACAACGGATGGTCGTAGCAACACCGCATCGGGCAGGTCCAGGGGATCCGGGTTCACGTCTGGCAGATGTTCCACAAGGCGGATCGTGTCATAACCCAGGTATCCGAACAGGCCCGCGGCAGAAGCAGGCAGATCGTCTGGCAGGTTGATATGGCTTTCGCTGATCAGATCGCGCAGGGTTGCCAACGGGGAACCGGGCAGTTGATCAAAACTATCAGCATCAAACCTTGCGTTACGATTTATCTGGCTGATTTCACCATGACATTTCCAGATCAGATCCGGCTTTATACCGATTATCGAATATCGACCGCGCACTTCACCACCAGTTACACTTTCCAGCATGAAACTGTCGGTTCGCGCCTCGGTCAATTTCAGCATCAATGAAACGGGCGTGTCCAGATCTGCGGCAAGCCGACTGTATACCACCTGATTTTCGCCGCGCTCAAATCCAGCCTGAAAGGCATCAAAAGAAGGTGTAAGTGCCACGATAAATATCCAACCTCAGGGGAATTGCGCGTGTACAGCGTTGATTGCGTTTTGATCCAGTGTGATGCCGCCCTGATTTTCCATCGCCCGCGTAAAGGTTTCCAGTACGTCCTGCGAAATTCCCTGAGCAGCGGATTCAAGTATCGTCGTGTTCAGGGTTGCTGTATCGGGATCATCTGCATCCGGGGGAAAAATTTTGCTTACCTGCGCGATAAGAACAGAACCACCGTTCGCGATAACTCCGCTTTGACCCGTTTCCATTTCAAACACAGCCTCCAGAAAGTCCGGCGTTGTTCCTTCGATGAAGGAATTGCGGGTTACATGTGTTTCAACCGTGCTTGGGTGGCCAAGGCTGCCGATGCGTACTCCATTTTCAAGCTGGGCCTGCAACACCGCGGCTTGTTCTGTCAATCGGCTGGAAATCTCAGCGCTTTCCCAGCCCTGAATTACCTGAACGACAACATCATCAAATGGCTGAGGATGAGGCGGTACCGTTTCATCAAGGCGCAACGCAAATATACCACCGTCTTCGAGTTCGGCAATTTCTGGAAAATCGTCTGCGGTGACGCGTGATGCGGCAAGATTAAACCCTTCGTATGCAGCAATACCTTCGCCTTGACCTGCAACCCAATCCAAGCTTCCAAGCTGCATGTCGGTTTCATCTGCCAGTTCTTCCAAGGTTGCGCCACCGGCCAGAAGATCGTCAATATCTGTAATCTGGTCATCAATTTCACGGCGCGCCCTGTCTGCGGCAAGTTCGCTGCGCAAAACTTCGCGGGCGTCTTCAAGTGGCGTGACCTGCGCGGCCAATATCGCATTCAACCGAAACAGCGCCGGGCCGAGGTTTGTATCCAGCGGGCCAACAAGGCCGGGTTCTGCAAGTTCAAACACCTCAGCACCAGCATCACCAAGGTCGCTTTGGGTAACATCGCCAAGATCAATGTCGCCCATTTCAAGACCTCGGGCCTGAACCACGTCACTAAAAGTTGCGCTGCCGGTGGCGATCTGGTTCATCGCGGCGCTGGCTTCTTCGCCTGATCCAAAGACCAATCGTTCCACAAGGCGGCGTTCGGGAATGTTGAACTCTTCGCTCCGGTCTTCATAAAGTGCGCGCAGCGCGTCTTCATCAATTTCAATCTGATCGATGATGAAATCCGGTGACAGCCACGCGTAGGTCAGTTTCTTGGCTTCGGGCAGGGTGAAATCGTCGATGTTATTGTCGTAATGGGCACGCAATTCCGCGTCACTGGGTTCACTTAGCGGATCGTCCATCGTTTGTCGGTTCAGTTCGATCCAGGAAAAGTTGCGCCGTTCGCCGATATAACCGATCAATGTATCAGCAAATCCTTTCGGGCCGGAAATTCCACCCGCCACGGCCGATTGCAGGATGCTGCGCGAAATTTCTGCGCGCAGGCTGTCCTCAAATGTGGTTGGGGTCATGCCATTTCTTTCCAGTGAAAATTCATAGGCTTCGCGATCGAAGTTTCCATCAATTCCGCGAAAAGCGGGGGTGGCCAAAACCTGCTGGCGAACTTCTTCGTCACCAACAGACAGGCCGATCCTTGCGGTTTCGTTTTCCAGCGCTGCCGTTGCGACAAGTCGTTGCAATACGGCCTGATCCACGCCAAATGCGCGGGCTTGTGACAGGGTCATGTTTTGGCCTGTCTGAGCCTGAAGCGCGCGCAATTCCTGATCAAGTTCTCGTGCATACCTGTTCAGATCAATGTCGGTTTCTCCTACCTGACCGATTGAGCGGACGGTGCCGGAAATCCCGGTTGCACCAAAGCCAACAAGACCGACCATAATAAGGATCAGAATGATCCAGACAAAAACCTTAGAGGATTTGTTGATTTTGCCGACTGCCATTGTTGCGCCTCACTGAATTAACGTCCGCGTTGTCTACGCAGTTTGCAGGATCGGGGCAAGTCAGAGGTTAAGGTTTTCGAGCCGGGAAAACAGACTAGCGATCCCAACAGTATCAATATTGGCAAATGCAATGCGCAGTTCGCGTTTTGCACTGGGATCCTGTGCTGGCTTGAAGAAGCTGCCAGGCAGCAAAAGGATCCCCGCTTTGCGCACCAGATGTGGCGCTAATTCGTCCGAGGGAATGTCAAAAGGGTGTTCAACATAAGCAAAAAACCCACCAAGCCCCAGCAGGCGCCAGCCTCGCAGCCTGGCGAACCCTTCTTCGATCGCCTGGCGACGTTTCAATATTTCGCACCGTTCACCCGCCAGCCAGTGTGACATGTTTTGCATGCCCCAAAGTGCTGCGCGCTGGCCTATCTGGTTGGGGCAAATAGTGACGGAATCGATATATTTTTCGACCTGAACCAGCCGTGACTGGCTGGTGGTCATCGCACCGATGCGATGGCCTGTCAGCCGGTAGGACTTGGAAAAGGAATAAAGCTGGATCAGTGTATCTGGCCAGCCAGGATCAGAAAACAAACGATGCGGGGCCTGATCTCTAGCAGCAAAATCTCGGTAGGTTTCATCGATGATCAGCGCGATGCCGCTGGATTTGGCAAGATCATAGAACGCACGCACAAGTTGGGCCGGGTATTCAACCCCGGCCGGGTTGTTTGGTGTGACCAGAACAATCGCGCGAGTCCGTTCCGTTATCAGTCGCTGTGCTAGTGCGGGATCGGGTAACAAGGTTTGATCAGTGGCCAGTGGAACCGCAGTGATACCGTTCATTTCGAGGTACATTTTATGGTTGAAATACCAGGGTGTTGGCAGGATTATTTCATCCCCCGCCTGCGCAAGTGATGTTATGGCTGCGCAAAAAGCTTGATTACACCCTGATGTGATTGCGATCTGATCGGGTCGGACATTGCCGCAGTAAGCCCGTGACCATTGATTAGCCAGTTCACGGCGCAACGCAGGCAGACCCAGATCCGGGCCATAAAGATGTGCACCATCATCGTTCAGGACAATATCAGAGATGGCCTGACGCATTTCAAGTGGTGGCGGAGCCGCGGGGGCGGCCTGACTGACGTTGATCAATGGGCGATCGGCTGGGAAATGCAACCCGTCCAGCCAGCGCAATGCTTCCATCACCGGGGGCGGAAATGTTGCCAGAATATTCGGGTTGGTCGGGGCTGGCACGTTCGGTTTGCCTCCGGCGGGGATATTTATGGAAAATCGAAGATGAGGTTTGGGTGGAAAATCCGATCCGGTGGAATAACAGGCGTGTCAGCCCGGGCGTCGCTGATCAGGTCGTGCCGCGATAAGGTTCCACATATTGCAAAGCCATATCCCAGGGGAAGAATATCCAGGTGTCCTGGCTGACCTCGGTGATGAAGGTATCCACCATTTCACGGCCTTTGGGTTTGGCATAGACTGTTGCAAAATGCGCATTTGGATAAAGGTCACGAACCAGTTCCAACGTGCGACCGGTATCTACAAGGTCATCGATGATCAGGATACCGGTTCCGTCGCCCATAATATCGGCGTCCGGGGCCTTTAAAACTTTGGCTTCAGACTGATCCTGATGGTCATATGATTTGACTGAGATTGTATCGACGGTACGAATATCCAGTTCACGCGCTGCAATCATCGCAGGGGCCATGCCACCACGGGTTATGGCGACGATGGCTTTCCAGGCGCCATCGTCAGGCCCGTGCCCGTCCAGTCGCCAGGCCAGGGCGCGGCTGTCCCGGTGAATTTGATCCCAGCTGATATGAAAGCCTTTTTCGTGCGGCAGACGTTGGTTTGTCATGGTTTAACCCTTTGTCATGTCTGGTGCGTCGACGGCTTTCATGCCGACCACGTGATAGCCTGCATCAACGTGATGCACTTCCCCGGTGACACCTGCAGACAGGTCGGACAGCAGATAAAGTGCCGATCCGCCAACATCCTGAATAGTCACATTGCGCCTCAGCGGTGAGTTATGTTCATTCCATTTCATGATATAGCGGAAATCACCGATACCGGAAGCTGCGAGTGTTTTGATCGGTCCGGCTGAAATGGCGTTGCAGCGAATACCATCCTTGCCAAGATCTTCTGCGATATATCGCACGCTTGCTTCCAGTGCGGCTTTGGCCAGCCCCATGACGTTGTAATGGGGCATTATCTTTTCAGCGCCGTAATAGGTAAGTGTCAGCAATGATCCACCTTCATTCATCATAGCCGCTGCACGTTGGCAAATGGCAGTGAAGGAATAAACGGAAATGTCCATTGTCATGTTGAAATTGTCGCGGCTGGTATCGATATAGCGGCCACGAAGTTCGTTCTTGTCAGAAAATCCGATAGCGTGAACAACGAAATCAAGGCTGCCCCATTCGGATTTAAGCCGGTCAAACAGATCATCCATTGATGCCTGATCAGACACATCACACGGGATCACAAGGTTGGATCCAACTTGTGATGCAAGCGGATCGACCCGTTTTTTCAGCTGTTCCCCCTGATAGGAAAATGCAAGTTCGGCACCGGCGTCTGCGCAGGCTTTTGCGATTCCCCATGCAATGGATTTGTCGTTAGCAAGCCCCATTATCAGCCCGCGTTTCCCTGCCATGATGTTTGTAGACATAGTGCCTCCCTCGGCGCTCGTTCATTATTAACAATCGTTTAGGACAATCGCCCTTGCGCATCAAGAAAAAGGGAGCAACCATCTGGTTGCAGGCGACAGTCGTTTTGCATATGCGCGGCGTTGAATGGAGCAATGTTATGACAGATAGCGGTAAATTATTCGAGGGTGACGACCCTATTGGTATTGCGCGTCGCTGGCTGGAAGAAGCGGCGCTTAGCGAACCTTCGTATCCTGAGGCGGTTGCGCTTTCCACCGTGGATGAATCCGGGATGCCCAACACCCGTATTGTATTGCTGAAAGCAATCGAAGACGATGGATTCGTGTTTTTTACAAATTATTCCAGTGACAAGGGGCGCGAAATTGCAGCATCGGGAAAAGCATCAATAAATTGTTACTGGAAATCGCTTGGCCGCCAAATCCGAGTGCGTGGAACCATCGAAAAAGTTAGTGATGCTGCATCAGATGCCTATTATGTTTCACGACCTCTGGGCAGCCGTATAGGTGCCTGGGCTTCGCAGCAATCAATGCCGCTGGAATCACGGCAAGCCCTTTTGAACGCAGTAAAAAATGCCGAAGATGAATACGGGGAAGATCCCCCAAGACCACCACACTGGGGGGGCTATAAGATAGTTCCACGGGACATTGAATTCTGGGCTGACGGAGAGTTTCGTCTGCATGACCGATTTCGCTGGTCGCGCGATGAAAATGCAGACAGTTGGAGCAACCAAAGGTTGTTTCCTTGAATCCCACGCGTGCTTTTCGTGCAAGAATCGGAAAAACTGTTAACAAATGAACTTGCAACATCCACCTGATTGTCACAGACTCGTGACTAGGGGACGGAACACTATCGGTGATTGGGGCTAATGGAAGACCTTGACGACGTCAGAAGGGTATCGGGCTATGTTAAGTGGTTCGATCCAGTAAAAGGTTTTGGATTTGTCGTGGCTGACGAAGGTGGGCCTGACATATTGTTGCATGCAAATGTATTGCGGAACTTTGGTCAGGGGTCCATTGCAGATGGGTCTGGCATTGAAATTTCCGTGCAGGAAACTGCGCGGGGGGTTCAGGCAATAGAGGTATTGATTGTTACGCCCCCGTCAGTCGGCGACGCAATGCCTGAAAATGATTTTGATGATACACCTGTCATTGATGACGAAGCGCTGCCTTTGGAACCTGCACGGGTGAAATGGTTCGACAAAACCAAAGGGTTCGGGTTCGCGAATATTTTTGGCAAGGATGATGATATATTTGTGCATGTCGAAGTTTTGCGGCGATCCGGATTTTCAGATCTGCAACCCGGTGAAGCAATTTGCCTGAAGGTGGTTGAGGGGGAACGCGGCCGTATGGCATCCTCGGTCACATCATGGGATTCGGTGCTCAAATCATAAAAAGACGAACCGCAAAAACGGCACTGTTTATCACAGTTGCTGTTCTTGTCGCCGCAAGGGCGGTAGCTGAATGTTCACCTGACAGCATAGCGTTGCGGGGTGAATGGGGGCAGGCGCGGTTTAACGTCGAAGTCGCGGATGATCCCCAGGAACGCGCGCAAGGGTTAATGAATCGCGAATTTCTGGCTGGCAGTTCGGGGATGTTGTTTATCTATCCTGGGCCGCAGAACGTCAGTTTTTGGATGAAGAACACACTGATTCCCCTGGATATGGTTTTTGTTGACGAAACCGGCATTGTGCGGGGCGTCCATGAAAACGCGATTCCCCTGGATTTAACCCCAATCAATGGTGGCACTGATATTTTTGGTGTTCTGGAAATTAATGGTGGTCTGGCAAAAGCGCTGGGTATTTCAATCGGAACCATCGTGCAGCACCCCAGTTTCGATCAAAAAACCTCTGTTTGGGCGTGCGAGGGCTGATAACCTCTTTTCAACGGCGCAAACACTATATAAGGAGTGCTTCGTCGGGGCGTAGCGCAGCCTGGTAGCGCATCTGTTTTGGGAACAGAGGGTCGGAGGTTCGAATCCTCTCGCCCCGACCACTTCACAAAAATCTTTGCCCTGTGTGGCCATTGCCACATGCCAATTTGTGTGGACACATTCCCCCACAGCCTGTGGATAACTTCACGCGACCGATGAGCTTGAATCGCTAAAGCCGCCATATTGCTACCGAATTTCGGATGGTGTTGAAATCGCGGTCTGAGGGTGAATCAATTGGTTAATTGAGCGACCCTAATCCACGCGGAATCGTCAACAAAAAAATCTTCACAATTCGCTAAAATAGTCGTTGACCCGGAGGGGGCGCATACGTCACTTAGTAGAAGCTGACCGGCCAGCCACTATATTTAGTGGTAAGGGCGCCGGGGAGGGACAGACAACCAATATCGAGCCACCCCGGTCGGGGATAGGGTCGCAAACGGGGTGATCCGGTCACCGCGCCTGGTTTCTTTCGCTTTCGACTTCTTTGTCGGTTGGCACTAACGCAAGCGTTATCCGCGTTAAGACGGAGGCGCTTTGAAAAAGCTGGTAATATCACGGGGCAATAATGAAGATCGAACGAAAATTTACCGAGGCAGGTAAAGACGCATACGCAGCACTGGAATTCACGAACACCACATCCGAAATCAGGAATCCTGACGGTACGATTGTGTTCCGTCTGGAAAATATGGAAATTCCGGGTGACTGGTCGCAGGTGGCATCTGATGTCATAGCGCAGAAATATTTTCGCAAAGCTGGCGTTCCAGCACGCCTGAAAAAGATCAAAGAGAAAGATGTGCCAGAATTTTTATGGCGCTCGACAGCCGATAACAAAGCTTTAGCTGAGCTTCCCGAAGAAGACCGCGTTGGTGGTGAAACATCTTCCAAGCAGGTTTTTGACCGTTTAGCTGGTGCCTGGACGTACTGGGGCTGGAAAGGTGGATACTTTACAACCCAAGCGGACGCGCAGACCTATTTTGACGAAATGCGCTATATGCTTGCTTCGCAGCGCGGTGCGCCAAATAGCCCGCAATGGTTCAACACAGGGCTGCACTGGGCATATGGCATCGACGGGCCGGGGCAGGGCCATTACTATGTGGACTATCAATCGGGCGAACTGACGAAATCAGCCAGTTCTTATGAACATCCACAGCCGCACGCATGTTTCATTCAGTCGGTCAAGGATGATCTGGTTTCCGAAGGCGGCATAATGGATCTATGGGTTCGCGAAGCGCGGCTGTTCAAATACGGTTCAGGTACCGGCACAAACTTTTCTTCTTTGCGTGCGAGCGGAGAAAGCTTGTCGGGCGGTGGTAATTCTTCGGGCTTGATGGGGTTCCTTAGAATTGGTGACCGCGCGGCAGGCGCTATTAAATCGGGCGGTACAACACGGCGTGCTGCGAAAATGGTGATCTGCGACATGGATCACCCGGATATTGAAGAATTTATCAACTGGAAAGTCATCGAGGAACAAAAGGTTGCTTCCCTTGTTGCCGGTTCCAAAATGCACGAACGCCAGTTAAACGAGATATTCACTGCGATCCGAAATTGGGATGGTGTTGGTGAGGATGCCGTTGATCCGGCCAAGAATGACAGCCTGAAGGCAGCAATCAGGGCAGCTAAAAAAGTTGCTATTCCAGAAACTTACGTCAAGCGAGTGCTGGATTACGCGCGCCAGGGTTATTCATCAATAGAATTCCCTACTTATGATTCTGATTGGGACAGTGAAGCCTATTCAACGGTGTCTGGCCAGAATTCCAATAACTCGGTCCGCGTTACCGATGCTTTCCTGAAAGCAGTTCGTGATGATGCAGATTGGGAACTGGTACGTCGCACTGACGGCAAGGTTGCAAAAACCATAAAAGCGCGTGAATTGTGGGAACAGGTCGGTCATGCGGCGTGGTCCTGTGCAGATCCGGGTATTCAATATCATGACACGGTAAATGCTTGGCACACATGCCCGGAAGATGGTGCGATCCGTGGGTCAAACCCTTGTTCTGAATACATGTTTCTGGATGATACGGCGTGCAACCTTGCATCAATGAATCTGCTGAATTTCCTGAAGGACGGGATGTTTCAGGCCGAAGATTATATCCATGCCACGCGGCTATGGACGTTGACGCTGGAAATTTCGGTGATGATGGCGCAGTTCCCGTCCAAGGAAATTGCCAAGCTATCTTATGATTTCCGCACTCTGGGTCTGGGGTATGCCAATATCGGCGGGTTGCTGATGAATATGGGCTTTAGTTATGACAGCGATGAAGGGCGTGCATTATGCGGTGCACTAACCGCGATCATGACCGGCGTATCCTATGCTACCTCTGCAGAAGTCGCGGGCGAACTAGGCGCTTTTTCGGGCTACGAACGCAACGCCAAACACATGCAACGAGTAATCGAAAACCATCGCAACGCGGCCCATGGCAAGACCAGTGGCTACAAAAAACTGGACATAAAACCAGTTGCTCTGGATCATGCAAACTGCCCGGATGAGCGGTTGGTCGAGTTGGCCAAGGTTGCATGGGACGAAGCGCTGGAACTTGGTAAAAAGCACGGCTACCGCAATGCGCAAACCACTGTAATTGCACCGACCGGAACCATCGGTCTGGTGATGGATTGTGATACGACGGGCATCGAACCCGACTTTGCCCTTGTGAAGTTCAAGAAATTGGCTGGTGGTGGTTATTTCAAGATCATCAACCGATCGGTGCCGGCGGCGTTGGAGAAGCTCGGATATACGTCCTCCCAAATTGAAGAAGTGATCTCTTGTGCCGTCGGACATGGAACGCTTGGCAATGCGCCGGGGATTAATCATACCTCATTGGTTGGCCATGGGTTTGGTCAGGTTCAGCTTGATAAAATCGAAGCTGCGCTGCCGAGTGCGTTTGATATCCGGTTCGTGTTCAACCAGTGGACATTGGGCGAAGAATTTTGCACGAGAACGCTTGGAATACCTGCCGAAAAACTGAATGACCCGGGCTTTGATATTTTGCGTCACCTTGGGTTTTCGCGCCGCGACATTGACGCCGCGAATGATCATGTTTGTGGAACCATGACACTGGAAGGCGCGCCACATCTGGATGAAAAGCACTATAGCATCTTTGATTGTGCCAATCCTTGTGGAAAAAGTGGCAAGCGGTTTCTTTCGGTCAACAGTCACATTACGATGATGGCTGCCGCGCAATCGTTCATATCCGGCGCTATATCCAAGACCATCAACATGCCCAATGACGCCACCATTGAGGATTGTCAGGCGGCTTATGAATTAAGCTGGAGCCTTGGGATCAAAGCCAACGCGCTTTATCGTGATGGTTCCAAGCTAAGTCAGCCATTGGCATCGGCGTTGATCGAAGACGATGAAGAAGCAGAAGAAATCCTGACCAGCGGATCGCCACAGGAAAAGGCAAAAGTTCTGGCCGAAAAAATCGTTGAAAAGGTAATCGTCAAGGAAATCATCAAAAGCCACCGCGAAAAACTACCCGGCCGGCGAAAAGGCTATACGCAAAAAGCTATCGTTGGTGGGCACAAGGTATACCTGCGCACCGGTGAATACGAAGATGGCAACCTAGGCGAAATATTCATCGATATGCACAAGGAAGGTGCTGGATTTCGCGCGATGATGAACAATTTCGCCATCGCAGTATCGGTTGGCCTGCAATATGGCGTGCCGCTTGAAGAATTTGTTGACGCGTTTACCTTCACCCGGTTCGAACCGGCAGGTATGGTTCAGGGCAATGACAGTATCAAGAATGCCACGTCCATTCTGGATTACATCTTCCGCGAACTTGCTGTCAGCTATCTGGATCGCACAGATCTGGCCCATGTAAAACCTGAAGGCGAAAGTTTTGATGATCTGGGGCGCGGTGATGATGAAGGCAAACGCAATATTGCTGATTTATCCGATAACGCAGCAAATAAGTCCCTGGAAGTTCTGAAACAGATTAGTTCAACTGGATATCTGCGCAAACGCATGCCACAGGAACTGGTGGTGCTGCAAGGTGGGGCAGGGGCGATCGCGTTTGAGAAAGCGGGAGACCCGGTTGCCACCTTACAGACCCTTGTACCTGAAACGGCCATTAGTGCGGGAATGGCAGAAGCCACAGTTAGTTATTCAACCGCAACAGCTTCGGTCGGGCCGGATCTTCGCGCAAAGGCCAAGATGCAGGGGTACGAAGGTGATCCGTGCGGCGAATGCGGCAACTACACGCTGGTGCGAAATGGCACTTGCATGAAGTGTAACACATGTGGGGGTACTTCGGGGTGTAGCTAAGCCCCTGACAACGATACGATTTCCGGGGCGGGTGCGCTCGCCTCAGACGCAGATCAGGCCGCAGGCAAAAAATAATCGAGCGGTATAATGATGAGCCTGATACGCGAAACTGGGGTCCCTTATGGGGCCCCTTCTTTTTTTGTTACGAAAGCTCGAATAAAAAATTCCTGTTCAGATTAAGCAGGGCTGTCAAATTTCTTTACAAGACTCTGCGCATTGCTGATTATTGAAGCATTGGCAGGTATAGCCAGCCTGAATTTAAAGAGGATTATTTGATGAAATTTCTAACAAATACGATAATAGCAGGTTTTATTGTGTTTGGCCTTGCCGGGTGCGAAGAAGAAATATTTTCTTTCGGTTCCGCAGCACCCGCCTTTGTAAAAACGACCCGCCTTGAACCGACAACAGTTGATATTGGTGGCAAGACATACGTTGTACGGCGTAATTTACAATCTTATGAAGGCAGAACCAGTGAAGGCTGGGCAATTGTATTTGAAGGGCAGCCCTATAGTTGTTCTCAACCAAACAAAGCTGCCTGCGAAAATGCCCTGACCAGAGCGGAAGCCCGCGAAGACAGTATGGGTGACGATTACTAAGGTAATCGGCAGACACATACTAACAAAACCACGTGCCACCCCAACAGCGAGTACCGTTTGTTGGGGGGTTACTTCTGCCCGCGCGAAAGCGCTGCAACGCCAGTGCGGGCCACTTCGATTAATCCAAGCGGGCGTAATAGGTCGGCAAATGCATCGATCTTTTCTGATGTTCCTGTGGTTTCAAATACAAAACTTTCCAGCGTGGAATCCACCACATTGGCACGGAAAATGTCAGCCAGACGCAGGGCTTCCACGCGTTTATCACCGGTTCCCGCAACCTTGAACAGCGCAAGTTCCCGTTCAACTGATGGGCCTTCAACAGTCAGGTCATGTACTTCGTGCACCGGAACTATTCGCCCCAGCTGAGCCTTGATCTGGTTGATCACCGCTGGGGTGCCAGAAGTTACCACAGTGATGCGGGATCGATGGCTTTCATGGTCAATTTCTGAAACGGTCAGGCTTTCGATGTTGTAACCACGACCTGCAAACAGCCCGATCACGCGGGCCAATACCCCGGCTTCATTGTCAACAAGAACCGCCAGTGTGTGGCGTTCAGTGATATCAGCATTTGGGTCGCGAAGCTGGTATGCCGAATGACTGGTTGAGCCTTTTTCAATATTGAGTACAGACATTTATCAACCTTTCCTAAACTAGAACCGAACCGCCGGCGTCAATCACACCCTTGGTGGATGCATCGCCCATCAGCATTTCATTATGAGGTTTGCCCGAAGGGATCATTGGGAAACAGTTTTCGTGTTTTTCCACCAGACAGTCAAAAATCACGGGCCCGTCATGGGTGATCATTTCCATGATTGCATCATCCAGATCGGCCGGATCCTTGCAGATAATACCTTTGGCCCCAAATGCTTCGGCCAGTTTCACGAAATCGGGTAGCGATTCGGACCATGTATGAGAATAGCGTTCCCCATGCAGCAATTCCTGCCACTGGCGCACCATGCCAAGACGTTCATTGTTCATGATGAACTGTTTGACTGGAGCACGGTACTGCATTGCAGTACCCATTTCCTGCATGTTCATCAGCCAGCTTGCTTCGCCTGCGACATTGATCACCAATGCTTCAGGATGTGCCAGTTGCACACCAATAGAGGCTGGAAACCCATAACCCATAGTGCCAAGCCCGCCAGATGTCATGAACCGGTTCGGGTCTTCAAAATGCAAATATTGTGCTGCCCACATCTGGTGCTGCCCCACTTCGGTTGTGATATACCGGTCATGGTTTTTGGTCAGTTCCTGCAGGCGTTGTAGCGCATATTGTGGTTTGATGGTTTTCGATGAAGGTTTGTAATCCAGGCAATTGACAGATTTCCAGTCTTCGATCTGGTCCCACCATTTGCCAACCGCCGCTTTGTTGGTTTTGCGCCCTCGTGATTTCCAGATCCGCAACAGATCTTCCAATACATGGGCAACATCGCCGATGACTGGGATATCAACCTGAATGACTTTGTTAACCGAAGATGGATCGATATCAATATGCGCTTTGGTTGAGCCGGGGCTGAACGCATCCAGCCGCCCGGTGATCCGGTCATCAAAGCGCGCACCGATATTGATCATCAGATCGCAATCATGCATGGCCAGATTTGCCTCATACAATCCGTGCATTCCCAACATACCGATCCAGTTTTTCCCCGAAGCCGGGTAGGCACCCAGCCCCATCAGAGTTGAGGTGACCGGAAAATTTGTTGCTTGCACAAGTTCCCGCAACAATTGTGTAGCGGCCGGGCCGGAATTTATGACGCCGCCACCTGTGTAAAACACAGGCTTTTCGGCTTTTTCCATGGCTTCAGCCAATTTGGTCACGACCTGAATATCAGCCTTTAGCTGTGGTTTATAGCGTCTGTTACTCGCAGTTTTTGGCGCAACATAAGTACCGTTGGCAAATTGCACATCTTTAGGGATATCTACAAGAACCGGCCCCGGGCGCCCGGTTGTGGCAACGTGAAACGCCTGATGCAGTGTATCCGCGAGATTATCCGTGTCGCTGACCAGCCAGTTGTGTTTGGTGCAGGGGCGCGTGATACCCACAGTGTCAGCTTCCTGAAAGCCATCAGTACCGATCATGAATGTCGGAACCTGCCCGGTCAGAACCACCAGCGGAATGCTGTCAAGCAGTGCATCTGTCAGCCCGGTTACTGCGTTGGTGGCACCAGGGCCGGATGTAACCAGCACCACACCGGGTTTGCCGGTGGAACGCGCATAGCCTTCAGCTGCGTGAACCGCACCCTGTTCGTGGCGCACCAGAATATGACGGATATCGTTTTGCAAAAATACTTCGTCATAAATCGGTAGCACCGCCCCGCCGGGATAGCCAAAGACTGTGTCCACACCCTGATCCTTCAGGGCTTGTACCACCATTTTTGCACCGGTCATCTGGCGTGCCATCATTCTTACTCCGTCTTCCGTTTTTCGTTCTCTATAGCCATAAAAAAACCCCCGGTATTCGGGGGCGCATGTGAAACCAATATGGTTGCTGTTACCAGCCCATGCGCCGCATTCCCACAATCACCATGAGTTCAATCATTTCAAAGGCCCTTTCATCGTGGGCCAGACACTAAGTGTGTCATTCATAAGCGTCAACGGCTATTTGGAGAAAATTTCAGAATCGAGGCGATTTTTGCAACATTATTTCAGTGAGCGACCAACGATCCAATTTGTTTTGCAGGAATGTAAGAAAATTACTAAGTAATTTTTCGCTCCGCGAAGGGGATATTTAAAGGATAAAGAAAGCCGGGCTTCTTCTGTTTTCAAATATCCTCGCCGAAGGCGGATCAGGCTGCAGCGGGCGTAATTGTTGCAATAATCGTTCCCCAGACGAGATGTGTATCAAATTTTTGCAGCGCCACCCTGCAGGACACCGTGTTCCAGCGCATAGCGGGTCAGGCCTGCAGTTGTTGAAATATCAAGCTTTCGTTTGATGTTTTTGCGGTGCGTTTCAACAGTTCTTACGGAAATTTCGAGCGTGAGGGCAACTTCTTTGTTGGAAGCGCCCTGTGCAAGATGCAACAAGATCGTCTGTTCACGCGATGTCAGGGCTTCGCGATCCCCGTAAGATTTAGGAGCAAGGGAAACGACCGCACCTGTGCACATATAACGCTCGCCGGTCATGACCCTGTCAATTGCGGTTTTGATGTCTTCTGTTGGCACATCTTTCAGCAAATAACCCTTGGCACCGTGACTGAGTGCGGTCGATATATATTCAGGGCTGTCATGCATCGACAGGATTAGAATATGAGTTTGCGGGCGGCGTTCCAGAATAATCTCGGTTGCCTGCAATCCGTTGATTACCGGCATATTAAGATCCATCAAAATGACATCAGGTTCCAGTGTCAGGACCCGATCTATTGCTTCCTGACCATTTGTCAGCGTTCCGACCACGACGATGTCGGAATAAGTTTCCAGAATGGATTGAATACCTTCGGCAACCAGTGGATGGTCATCAACAATCATCACCCGGGTTGCTTTTGTCATGCCGATACCCTTGTTGATCTGCCGTCAGGGGCCAACATATGCGACAGTGGAATTCGTGCATCAATGGCGGTTCCGGTTCCACTTCCTGTGTGTGTTGAAAGAATGTGCAATGTTCCGTCTAACTGTTCGATGCGTTCCTGCATATTGCGTAGCCCAAGCCCCCCTGCGCCCGCCTTTGCCGGACTGGAATTTGAAATTCCGCGCCCGTTATCTGTAATACGAAGCACGACACCATTGCGCGTTCCTTTCAGTTCAATACTCACATGGGTTGCTTCTGCATGACGTTCAATATTGGTCAGGGCTTCCTGAGCAATACGGTAGAGCGCAATTTTTGCTTCCTGCGACAACCGGTTTCGAAAAACAGCGGTTTCAAATTCGGTTTGGGTTCCGGTACGTATTCTGAAATCGTCCGTTAATGCCTTTAAAGCGGGTCCAAGCCCCAGATCATCCAGCACACCCGGGCGCAAATCACGGCTGATGCGACGTACTTCCTGTATCGCGCCGGAAAGGCTGGCAATTCCTTTGTCAAGATTTTCGCCGGCACGGGCATCCTTGTTGGTGATGCGCCGCCGGGCAAGTTCCAGCGTATAGCGTACTCCCACCAATATCTGACTTATACTGTCATGCAATTCGCGCGCCACCCTGCCACGTTCTTCTTCCTGGGTGTCCAGAATTCGCTGCGTGAGATCCTTGAGCTTGACATCAGCCAGCCGTCGTTCGCGCAGGTTAATTACCAGACCGGTCAGAAATACCAGCAGCAACGCCCCAAGGGTGATTGCGATAACGTATAAAAAAGTACGCTGGATTCGATTTTCAACATCTGCGCGCGCGGTTGCGACCGTTGCCAGAATATCATCAACAAACACCCCGGTTCCAACGGCCCATCTCCAACTTGGAAATCCAACCACGTAGCTGATGATACGCGCTTCCTGGCCAGTTGAGGGTTTTGGCCAAAGATAGCTGTGATACCCTGCACCGGTGCGTGCGACACGGATCAGTTCGTCGACGACGGGGGTGCCTTCACTATCGGTCAGGCCGGACCAGTTTTTGTTGATCATATCCGTCTGGCGCGGGCTGACGATATTGTTGCCCTCATAATCGTAGACAAAGAAGAAGCCTTCTTTGCCATAGATCATGGCAGCCAGAATCTGACTGACCCAGTCCTTTGCATGCTGATCATCCGGGGCGGCATTTCCGTAAATAAAGTAAAACCCGTTGCGTGCCTGTGTAACGTAGTTTCGTAATTCGGCTTTTTTTGCTTCGGTTAGCTGGGTTTCAAGCGCCTTGATTTCCCGCTCGGCCAGTTGGCGCGACTGGTTCAGTGTCAGCATGGCAACCAAGGAAACGGCCAGTACAAGGGGCAGGGACGTCAGAAGAAAAATCTTCTGCCTGTAGCTCAACTGAAATATGGATCGATTTTTTCCCATGGGCTGATCGATAATTTGATATTGAAAGAAAACAAAGTCAAATGAAGCATGCCAGTCGCCAGAAAACCCAGGGAAACATGCGGATCCGGCTGTAGTTCAGGAAAATATCGAAAAAGCCATGCTTCTACGTACTAATAGGTATTTCGTTTGTGCATGGCTGCCGTTAGTCTTTACACACTCAAACGATCAGCCTGCCAGAAGGTGGGCGATTTCTTATGGGAGGGAAATAATATGGATCGTCGTTCTTTTCTAAGGACATCAGCACTTGGTGGCACAGCTGCCGCGGCAACTACGCTGGCCGCACCGGCCATTGCGCAAGGCAATGTCACACTCACAATGGTTACATCCTGGCCTCGCGGTTTTGCGGTTCTTGATGATGCGGCTTCGAAATTTGAAGAAATTGTTGCGGCAGTATCTGGTGGATCTTTGACCATTAACAAGAAAACACCGGGCGAACTGGTTGGCGCACTTGAGGTGTTTGACGCTGTGTCTTCCGGGCAGGCGGACTTGTATCACGCGGCTGATTATTACTTTCTTGGTCAGCACCCGGGTTATGCCTATTTCACCGCTGTTCCGTTTGGCGGAACTGCGCAGGAACTGACAAACTGGTACCTCCACGGTGGCGGCCACGAATTGCACAATGAACTTGGCGAAATTTTTAACCTGAAATCGTTCCTTTGCGGGAATTCCGGTTCACAATCCGGAGGCTGGTTCCGCAAGGAAATCAACTCTGCGGAAGATTTTCAGGGTCTCAAGTTCCGTATGCCGGGTCTTGGTGGTCAGGTTCTTGGTAAACTGGGCGCTTCTGTTCAGAACATCCCGGGTGGTGAACTATATCAGGCGCTGTCTTCCGGTGCTTTGGACGGTCTGGAATGGGTTGGTCCCTTCGCGGATGAACGCGCTGGTTTCCATGAGGTTGCCAAGGTGTACTACACCGCTGGTTTCCATGAGCCTGGTTCAGGTCTTGCCCTGGGTGTAAATCTTGACGTCTACAATGATCTGTCACCCGTGCATCAGTCGATTATCGCGAATGCATCGATGGCGACAACCCATTGGCAGCTTGCTGAAACTTTGTCCAACAACGGCGCCGCACTGGCCCGCTTGCAGGCGCAGGGCGTGAAAACTCTGCAATTCTCGGATGATGTCTGGGATGCCTTTGGGGCGGCTTCCAAGGAAGTCATGGATGCAAACATGGACGACGAACTGTTTGCGAAAATTCGCGGCAGCTTTGAAGCGTCGCTTGCGTCCACTTCAAAATGGATATCCCAGTCTGATGGTTACTATGTGAACCAGCGTAATCGGGTTCTGGGCGGTTAATCAGCCAGGTCTGACAAACGAACGGTCCCTGCCTTTGCTGGCAGGGACTTTATTCTAACTGTCTGGCGGGGCAGTAAGCGAATAAATTGGGGGGCACCTATGTTAGATGGGGTCATTTGGTTCTTCCAGAACTTGTTTCTGGCATTCTACAACATTGGGTATGCGCTAACTCATCTGGGGTCGTGGCTGGATTGGTCGAACAAAGAATCGATTATGCGGTTCATCTACTACGGCGGTTCGGTCGAGTTTTTTTTCGCAGTTTTTCTGGTTTTCATAATATTCACCGTAATAGGCATGATGCGGCACAGTTTCATGTGGGCAATGGTCCGCATACTGGAAGGGTTCGGCAATACCGTCGGGCGAACCTTTGCCTGGGCCGGATTGCTGATGGTTGTGCAGCAGATTCTTATCGTGTTCTTACAACGCATCTTTCGCGTGGCAGAAATAACAATTAGCCCGTTCGGCATGGATTTCACCAAAGACCTAAGCTGGTTTGGTGAGGAACTGAAACTTTACAACGCCGCGATCGTTTGCTTGTGCGCCACCTACACTTTTGTTCAGGGCGGCCATGTGCGGGTTGATCTGGTTTATTCTGCCGTCAGGTTTCGCACGAAAAAAGTTATCGACATGTTCGGGTCGATCTTTTTCATGATGCCAGTGGCAACGATTATCTGGATGTATGCTTGGTATTTTATGTGGCGCCATCTGATTACGCCAAAAGTGTCTGCATCAGATACGCTGCAATTGTTGATGCGTAAAAGCCGGGTCGTGAAATGGAACGTGGAAACCATCGGGTTTTCGCCAAACGGGTTCAACGCATATTTCCTGTTTAAGGTCCTGCTGGTGGCATTTACCGCAATGGTCTTTTTACAGGCGATCGCATTTTTCTATCGCTCTTACCTTGAGTTCAAAGAAGGTGAAGCCAGCGAAAACAAGTACCTCGACAAGGACACCCTTGGCGAAGGTGAAGAAGCCTATGAAGGCACGCATTAGACAATTGGGGCACTTTTCATGTTTGGACTTGATGGCGTCGAAGTAGGCCTGATCATCGTCTTCCTTTGCCTGTTTTCGGGTATTCTTTCGGGTTTTCCGGTTGCGTTTGCAATTGGTGGGGCGGGTATCTTTTCTTTTGGCATTATCGCAGCACTGGATAGTTCAGGGCTGTTGATCCACCACGCGGTGGATACAGGCCATCAGGCTTATCGTGATCTGGTGAATTCAGGGGTTAATCCGTTGAATATATCAGTGTTTCGATACCCGGATTTACCGCAATTGATGCACCCGGTGCTGGAAGGTGGTTGGGAACAGGCACTCAATCGCAACCTGTCTTTTATTGTGAACCGGATGAATGAACGGGTTCTGGCAGGGCAATCTATCGAAACATTGCTGGCAGTGCTGATGTTCGTATTGATGGGGATCACGCTTGAAAGGTCGAAGATCGCGGATGATCTGCTGACAACGATGGCGCGGGTATTTGGCCCACTGCCGGGCGGGTTGGCGGTTTCCGTCGTCGTTGTGGGGGCATTTCTGGCTGCAAGCACCGGGATTGTCGGGGCCACAGTTGTTACAATGGGCCTGCTGTCACTGCCCACGATGCTGCGCAATGGTTATTCACCGGAAATTTCGACCGGTGTTATTGCCGCATCCGGCACGCTGGGGCAGATCATTCCACCTTCGATTGTGATCGTGTTGCTGGGAACGTTGGCGGGGGATTTATACGCGGCTGCACAGGAAACACGTGCGCAGGCTGCTGGATGTACCGATGCACTGACTTATCTGGGTGAAGCGGCAGTGGTTTCTGTGGGTACGCTGTTTCAGGCGGCGATTCTGCCGGGAATTTTGCTGGCGGTGCTTTATGGGCTTTATGCCTTTGGCTACGCGATGATGAACCCGGATAAAGCGCCACCTGTGCAATCCACACATTCAGACGGTGAAGTCATCACACGTCGCGAAGGTTTGAAATGGTTGTTGCTGGTGCCCGTTCTAATTATTGGCGGCGCGATATTTTCCAATTCACTTCATGTATCTGGTGATCAGAGCATTGTCGTAAACAGCTATTCAGACACCGCCGGGTCATCGATCCTGCGCACAAATGTAGGCGATCAGTGCAAGGCGTCGATGATTGAATTGCACGGTCAGCAAGTCTGGGATGCAGCGGTTCTTGAACTGGCTGAACTGCAGGCAGCTGGTGGGGTTGAAGAAAGCCGCGCGTTAACCGAGGAAGAAATAGCCGCAGCGCGAATGACCAAAATTGCTGCTGCAGCGCCAATCGGTACCGGGGTTATGATTGGCTTTGTTATGCTGTCGATCATTCTTACTTTTGCCCGTGGGATGGCGCCATCTGCTGATAAGCGCCCGCTGATTATCGGCGCTATCGGTATCTTGCTTGGATTTGCAGTAGATGCGTTTCTGATCAGCCCTGTTACTACGTCCGGGGTGTCTTTACTGATACTGGCGGTTCCTCTGGTTCTGGCACTTTATGGGTGTCGTTACGCTGTAATACTGCTGGGACAAAACGAACTGATCCGGGTTGTGTTTCCGCCACTGGTTCTGATCGTGGCTGTTCTGGGTTCGATCCTTGGCGGGATCACCAATCCAACACCCGCCGCGGCCCTTGGGGCAGGTGGCGCGCTTATGCTGGCGGCCTATCGCCGTCTGAGCGATGAACGTGGCAACGCCAAGCTGATCATCAAATCGGCCTTTGCGGTTGTTATCATGATTCTGGTGGGCATCAATTTTGACTTGCGGGTCAATCTTGATGGAACGACGCTGGAACAGTGGGTTGCGTTTATCGTGGCGCAGATTGCTTATCACTTAGCGATTTTCGGTATTTTGTATTCCTGCTGGGTTCTTTTCAGATCCGGAATTCTACCGCCCGTTGTGCGTGAAACTGCCAAGGTGACATCGATGGTCTTTACCATTCTGATCGGGTCACAATTGTTGAACCTCGTGGTTATTTCGTTTGGTGGGGAAACCTATATTCAGGACTTCCTACGCAGCTTTGATCGGGAATGGGTGGTGTTTCTGATTGTTATGATGGTGTTGTTTTTTCTGGGCTTCGTGCTGGATTTCCTGGAAATCATCTACATCGTGATCCCTATTGTCGGGCCTGTGATCTACGGCGGCACCATGGATCCTAAATGGGTTACGATCATGATTGCGGTTAACCTGCAAACCAGTTTCCTGACACCACCCTTTGGGTTTGCTCTTTTTTATCTGCGCGGGGTCGCGCCACCCAGTGTTACCACAGCACATATCTATCGTGGCGTAATGCCCTTTGTGATTATTCAGGTGGTTGGTTTGCTGTTGCTCTGGATGTTCCCCAGCGTGGTGACAATTGTACCAAATCTGATTGGTCACTAGGTCACTCAGTTGGCGTATATGATATCGGTGCACCTGCGCGATCATCCTTAATCCAAAGGTGCGTGCAGCTGTGGTTTCATTGTTGGGGTGGAATATCAGGTTTTTGTTGGCAAGCTGTCGGGCAAATTGATCCGGGCGACCTGTTCTGCGATCGGATCTGTGGACAGGGGATGGGTGTCGGCCGAACAGGTGTCAGGGTTGCTTAGTTCCTGCCACTTGCCAGCGTTGAAAATTTCAACAGGGGCAAAACGGGCCTTGTAATCCATTTTCGGGCTGCCTGGCACCCAATAGCCCAGATAAACATAGGGCAGGCCAGCTTCTTGGGCGATGCGGATATGGTCAAGGATCACATAGGTGCCCAGGCTGTCTTTGTGGCGATCAGGATCGTAGAAGGAATAGACCATCGACAACCCGTCATCCAGAACATCGGTCAGGCAAACTGCGGCCAGATCGCGTTTGGTTCCACCTTCATGTGAAGGTGCAGAATATTCCACAACACGGCTGCGGATCGGGGTTTCCTCGATCATCGCAGCAAATTCAAAAATATCCATATCCGCCATACCACCCTGAGCATGGCGACTGTCCAGATACTGGCGGAACAATTCATATTGTTCTTCCGCAGCCCAAGGCGATGTGGCTTCGCGTTTCAGTTCCTTGTTGCGGCGCATGATACGGCGCTGGCTTTTGGTTGGGACAAAGTCATTTACCCGGATGCGGGCAGAAAGGCAGGCCGAACATTCTGCACAACTGGGCCGGTAAAGCACATTCTGTGACCGACGGAACCCCTGCTTGGACAAAGCATCGTTTAGTGTCGAAGCATGTTCGCCGTGCAAAGCAGTAAACAGCTTTCGTTCCTGACGACCATCCAGGTAGGGGCAGGGTTGCGGTGCCGTCACATAAAATTGCGGCGCTATGGGAAGTGTGTGGCGCATAGGTCTTTCTGATATTCACAAGTAACTCTTAGAATAACAACCGCTTGCCTATCCGCCAAGCCCCCGTTTTGGGGGAGTGTGATACCGCCTATTGGCGTGCGGTTCGGTTATTCGCTGCAGTTCCAAGGATGAAATCGTGCAGGCCCTGTGCGCGCCCTGATGTCAGGATCAGGATTATGGAAACAAGCTGCGGCAATATCGTCGACATAAATACGGTAAAAAGCAATGTGTGAACAACTGCAGTGCCAAGGTCAAAGCGTTCGCCCTGATGGGTTCTGAATTCGATTGCCATCAACCGCATTCCCGGCGTTGAGGATTTATTGGCCAGGGAAACTATTCGGTAGATCAGGCTGACAACCAGGCCCAGAAAACCAAAGTAAAACAATGCTGTAAACGCGGTAAGCGGGATTAGCATAATGGTGATCAGAAATATCAGGATCGAATCGATTACAAATGCTGCAAACCGCTTAAAAGGCACATCTGCGTATAACTCAGAGTGCTGGTAAGGCGAAGGCAGGCCGTTCTGGGTATCTGTCATAGTCAATTTTTCAGTCTTTCATAAATGATATATGGCCCGACCCAATTCGGGCGGGCCATTTTCAGGCGGCAAATTTATGCCGCTTCATCGTCGTCTGATTTGACATCACGGGCGTTGTTGGCGCGTTCATCCATGAATTGATCAAATTCGCTTTTATCTTTGGATTCGCGCAAGCGCTGCAGGAATGATTCAAAGTTTTCCTGTTCTTCTTCCAATCGGCTTAGTGTTTCAGATTTGTAGGCGTCAAAGGCAGTATTGCCCGATGACGTGAATGCAGCGTGATGACGACTGCGGTTGCGGATCATTTGTTTGCGCTTAGCGCAGGTGCCGGAAAACATGCGTTTACTCCATATCATATAGGCAAGAAGGGCGAGGCCGACAGGCCATAGAAAAATAAATCCAAGGACCATAGCTGCGATCCAGGCGCCTTTGCCGCGTTCGTCCAGCCAGGTTTCTGCTTGGTTAGGCCATGTTGCGACGGTGCTCATTCGGTACTCCATAATAAAGGTTGTGGTTCAATGTGAATGTCTTTCACATTACCGATATCGGGGTTTGGTGGGGAAAGTTCAAGGAAAAATGTGAAGGATATTTACATTAAGCTTTTAATACAACAAATACAAATGGTTGAAGGAAAATTTTTCTGATATTTTTTGCGAACTGGCACATGTTTTCAAACCTGATGCGCTCGCAGCAAGCTTAGTGATTATATTTTTCCTTCCATAAGTTAGGTACTCATAAAGTGTATGAGCGTGCTAACCAGTATAACGTAACCAGATCCCACTCAGGTTATTGCATGTTTGACTGTGCTTGCGGGTACGCCTGGATTTTGAACAGCCCGACGGAGAGGACAATGACAATTCCCAATCTCACCGAGATATTGGCGCTTGAAAAAATGGTTTGGGAAGCACTGGTCAGCGGAGACGCGGCCATTGATGGGATGCTTCTGGATGATCAGTTCCTTGGTGTGTATGAAACCGGTTTCTCGGACAAGGCCGGGCATGTCGGGCAGTTGGCAACCGGCCCTACTGTTGCCAGGTATTCGATTAGCGAGGCGCGTTTGATCACGCCACACACCGGATTGGCAATGCTGTGTTACCGGGCCGATTATTTGCGCACCGGTCGTAAAGATGCCGAAGCGATGTATGTTAGTTCGCTTTGGCAGCAATTTGCAGGTAAGTGGCGAAATATTTTCAGTCAGGACACAAGTGTTGGCCCCAACAAACCGGTCTGAGTGGTTGACCCCGCCATGTGTGCATCCCACTGTTGCCGTATGAATTTTGTAAACCGTATCAACCGCAGCCCTTACCCGTTCAGCCCTGAACGGGGCGCAGAAACCCGTGCATTGTTTTCAAATTTGCCAGCGGAACTGGGCGAAGTCATAGCTGGTGCAGCCGGGTCCAGCCCTTATTTGCGGATGTTGATGGAACGTGAACGTGTCTGGCTGGATCACGCATTAAGCGTGCCACCGGAGGACGCGCTGGCGCAGGTATTGTCAGATGTTCGATCGCCGGCCGATGGTTCGTTGTCTGATGGATTGCGGCAGGCCAAACGACGGGTGGCGCTGCTGACCGGCCTGGCCGATCTGGCTGGTGTCTGGCCGCTGGAAACGGTGACCGGGGCATTGACGGATTTTGCCGATCTGGCGGTCGATGTGGCATTGAAGTCGCTTGTCGCGGTGGAAATCCAACGCGAAAAAATTCCAAGCGCGAGTGTTGATGACGTTGAAACCGCAGCGGGTATGTCAGTTCTGGCAATGGGCAAAATGGGGGCGGGGGAACTGAATTATTCCTCGGATATTGACCTGATTTGCCTGTTTGATGAGACCCGCTATGAAATGGATGACTATGGTGATGTGCGAGCGTCATTCATCCGGGTAACACGCCGTTTGATGGCGATGTTATCTGACCTGACCGGGGAAGGGTATGTGTTTCGCACGGATCTGCGGCTGCGCCCGGATCCTTCCGTCACACCTGTTTGCCTGTCGATGGAAGCTGCTGAGCGGTATTATGAAAGTGTTGGCCGCACATGGGAGCGCGCAGCCCATATCAAAGCGCGCGCCTGTGCGGGCGATATAGGGGCGGGTGAAGCCTATCTGAAACGACTGCGCCCGTTTGTCTGGCGCAAACATCTGGATTTCGCTGCTATACAAGATGCCCATGATATGCGCCTGCGTATTCGCGAACATAAAAGATTGCACGGGCCGATTGTGCTGGAAGGGCACAATATGAAACTAGGGGCCGGGGGCATTCGCGAAATTGAGTTTTTCACCCAGACACGTCAGATCATCGCTGGCGGGCGTGATCCGGATTTGCGGGTGCGTGGTACTTTGGATGGGCTGGCATGTCTGGCAGAAAAGGACTGGGTTCCAGACGATGTAGTGGCAGAGCTAAGTGATGATTATCGCGCGCATCGGGAAGTTGAACACCGGTTGCAGATGATCAATGATGCGCAAACCCACGATCTGCCGACTTCGCAAGAAGGTTTCGCACAGGTCGCGGCCCTGTCGGGGCGCGAAGTCAGTGAGATGCGGGATGATCTGATGGAACGCCTGACCCGGGTTGCCGGGTCGACCGAAGGTTTCTTTACCCCGGCAGGCAGTGAAGCAAAAGTGATGAACCTGTCGGAAACTTCCCAGGAAGTACTGGGGCGCTGGTTAAGTTATCCTGCATTGCGCACAGACCGTGCGGCAGAAATTTTTGAACGATTGCGCCCTGAAATTCTTTCACGGTTGCAAAAGGCTGCGCGACCTGAAGAAGCATTTGTACAATTTGACAGATTTCTTTCCGGTCTGCCGGCCGGGGTGCAGGTTTTTTCCCTGTTTGAAGCAAACCCAAAACTGATAGATCTGATCGTGGACATCGCAGCAACCGCACCTGTGCTTGCAGCATATCTTGGGCGCAATGCGCAGGTGTTTGATGCCGTGATTGGTGGCGATTTCTTTGCACACTGGCCGGGTCGGGGTGCCCTTAGGGATCAACTAGCTGCGCAAGTTGCTGAAATTGAGGATTATGAAGGCAAACTTGATCAGGCACGGCGCTGGATGAAAGAATGGCATTTCCGGATCGGAGTGCATCATTTACGCGGGTTGATAAGTGCAGACGAGGCGGGTGGGCAATATGCCGGTTTGGCTGATGCGGTCCTGAATGTAGTCTGGCCGGTCCTGGTAACATACTTTTCCACCAAACACGGCCCGCCACCTGGAAAAGGGGCGGCGATTATCGCTATGGGATCGCTTGGGTCTGAACGGTTGACGGCGGCTTCGGACCTGGACCTGATCATGATCTATGATCCGGACGGGGTTGAGGCATCGACCGGACGCAGGCCATTGGCAACGCGTGCTTATTACGCCCGGCTGACACAAGCATTGGTAACCGCGCTTAGTGCGCCTATGGCCGAAGGGCGGTTATACGAGGTTGATATGCGATTGCGCCCTTCGGGGCGACAAGGGCCGGTTGCAACTTCGTTTGACGCATTTTGCGCATATCAGCGCGATGAGGCCTGGACCTGGGAACATCTGGCCCTGACGCGCGCGCGGTTTGTTGCCGGGAATGGAGAACTGGAGCTGGCGATAGGTGCTTTTCTGGCCGAGCTGTTGGCCCAGAAAGGTGACCCCGAAAAAACCCTGAATGATGTGACTGAGATGCGTGGGCGCATTGCACAGGCCAAGCCAGTGAAAGGTGATTGGGAAGCTAAACTGGGCCGCGGTCGGATGCAGGATATCGAATTGCTGGCACAGGCTGCTGCGCTGATGGCAGGCGACACATCGCGCAAAGTTCCTGAACAACTGGCTGCAGGTGCTGCGATGGGTTGGCTTACGGAAGCCGAAATTGCGGTTCTCGCCGTAGCGTATGCGCTGATGTGGCGATTGCAGTCGGCGGCACGGTTATTAAGCGGCGAGGTTCTTGATCTGGATGTTATCGGACAAGGGGGAACCACATTCCTGTTGCGCGAAACCAATATGGCATCAGTACAGGCGCTGGCGTCGGAATTGGAGGCTGTTTCGTCGTCGGCGGGGGATGTTATTGAACGAGCACTTGGCAGAATGCCGGGAAATGATTAAATCACCGGATGCGTACAGGAATTGTTATGACTTTGGACGAAATAGACAAAACCGGGCTGATCCGGGAAAGTTATCAGATTGACGGGATAACCCAGGGCGAATGTCGATCTGTCTTTCTGGACTGGGCGCTGAAACTGCCCGTGGGAACGCAGCCCAAAGATGCCATAGGTTTTCTGATTGAAACTTATGCAGCCAGCGCGCCTGACCACCCGATGAACTCGGTTCTAAAGGATGGGCTTGGTAGTGTGGCCCAATCCGGCAGACGCG
>Ga0209344_10001199_pt1 | contig 35494 bp, 24 predicted proteins | sample Cruoilmetagenom6_FD_187293 | JGI IMG/M metagenome (GOLD analysis project Ga0209344, IMG submission 187293) | Oil polluted marine microbial communities from Coal Oil Point, Santa Barbara, California, USA - Santa Barbara Oil Seep Sample 6 (SPAdes)... | ecosystem: Environmental > Aquatic > Marine...
CCTCTCAAGGAATTTTTAAGTACTATATTTTCTGAATCTGAAAGTAATTCGCCATCGTATTCTGCATTACTGTTTTTGTTAGATGTAATCGTTCCTGTTTTATCAAAAATTACCGTGTTTATTTGTGCTAGCTGTTCAATAACACTAGCGTTTTTTATGTAAAATTTTTGTTTGCCAAAGATTCTCAATAAGTTTCCAAAGGTAAAAGGCGCAGAAAGCGCAATGGCACATGGACAAGCAATGATTAATACCGCTGTAAATACATTCATAGCTTTACTAGAATCTACAAACAGCCAAAAAGTTGTCGCAATAAAAGCAACCGTTAATATCGCTATTGTAAAATGTTTACTAATGGTATTGGTGATATTGATAAAACCGTCTTCTTTGTTTTTGTTAAAAACATCATTGCTCCATAATTGTGTAAGATAACTTTGTTCAACAGATTTTAGAGCTTCCATTTCAATAACTCCATTGGTTTGTTTCCCTCCTGCAAATAATTTATCGCCAGATTGTTTTGATACTGTCTGTGATTCGCCAGTAACAAAACTGTAATCTATTTTTGCTTTTCCGTTAATTAAAATCCCATCGACAGGGATTAATTCTTCATTCCGAATTAAAATACGGTCACCTTTTTCAATATCATAAACCTGAATAGAGTTCTCGTTACCTTCTTTGTCTATCTTAGTTATTGCGATAGGGAAATACGATTTATAATCGCGTTCAAAGGATAAGAAATCATAGGTTTTTTGTTGAAAGAATTTACCAACCAAAAGAAAAAATATTAAACCAGCCAAACTATCAAAAAAGCCAGACCCCATATCAAACATAATTTCTATGGTACTTCTAATAAAAAGCACAGAAACTCCTAGAGCAATTGGGACATCAATATTTAAAATTTTAGCCTTTAAACCTTTGTATGCCGAAATAAAATAGTCTTGAGCAGAATAAAACACAATAGGTAAAGACATCGCAAACATTAACCAACGGAAGAAGGGTTTGTATTGTTCTAACCAAAATTCGTTGACTTCAAAATACTCTGGAAAAGATAAAAACATAATATTACCAAAACCAAAAGCAGCAACTCCAAGTTTATAGATTAAGGCTCGGTTAATGTGTTTTTTGCCAGAATTAAAATCGTCTAAACTAATATAAGGTTCATAGCCAATAGAGCTTAATAATAAAACAACCGATTTTAAATCCGTAGCATCAGAGTTATAAGTGACTCTAACTGTTTTTTTTCCAAAATTGACTTGAGAATCTGAAATGTTTGGATTGAGTTTGTTGAGATTTTCTAAGATCCAAATACAAGAGCTACAATGAATATGTGGAATGTAAAGCGTGGCTATTTCTACAGAATCATCTCTAAATTCTGTTAACTTTTCAATAATGTTTTCTTGGGATAAAAAATCGAATTTGCCTTCTATTTCCTTTGGAATGGCACCTGGCGAATTTTGTAAATCGTAATAACAGGTTAAATCATTTTCGTTAAAAATTTCGAAAACGGTTTTACAGCCATTACAGCAAAATGATTTGTCCTGAAATGTAATTGGATGATTACCACAGTCATCACCACAGTGAAAACAAGTTTTGCTTTCCATATTATAATTTGCTCATTTATACCTGTAACAAAAGTCACTAATCTAGTGAATTTAAACTATGATATTTGTCATGTTTTAATTAACTTTGAATTTAATTGTTTTTTCTATGAGCAAATGTGACCAATGTATTATTAGACAGTTTAATGCCTTAAAAGCTTTAGGAAAAGACGATTTAGTTCGGATTTCTGGTTGTAAGACGTCTAGATTTGTTCAAAAAGGAGAAGTTCTTTTTAGAGAAGGGGAAAGTATCAATGGGATATTTTGCGTTAAAGATGGTGTTTGTAAATTGTCTAAATTGAGCGCCAATGGTAAAGACCAAATTGTAAAATTGGTTGTTAAAGGTGATTTAATTGGACAACGTTCCTTAGTATCAGATGAGAAATCTAATCTTACAGCTGTTGCCGTAAATGAGATGGAAGTCTGTTTTATTCCTAAAAGGGAGATTCTTCACGATTTATCTAAAAATGCCAGTTTTTCTCTAGATATGCTTCAAGATATGGCAAAAGAGCTCAGAATAGCAGATAATGTCATTGTAGATATGGCGCAAAAATCTGTGAAGCAACGCTTGGCAGATGTCTTAATTTATTTGCATGAAACTTTTGATAAGGATAAGGATGGTTATTTAAGCGTCATATTATCTAGGGAAGATTATGCTAGTCTTGTTGGTACAGCTACAGAATCTGCTATTAGAATTTTATCTCAATTTAAAAAGGAAGGTTTAATTGCTACAACAGGAAAACATGTTATGATTTTAGATTTAGAAGGCTTGAGACGCATTGAGTAATTCAATAGTCTATCGCAACAATAACCTAGTCTTCTTAACAGCTTAATTTTTTCTAAAAAAAAAGTCACTTTACTTTGTGTAATAATTGATTTGTAAGACACTTTTTAAATTCAATTATTACAGTCTTTTTCTTATCTATTGTTATTGTATGATTGATCTAGCGCTTCAATAAGTTTGTCCTACTATTTTTTAATTGGATAACGGCATTTTAGTACAACTTGTAAGTAGTTAATAAAATGTTAGAATCTAAAATATTCAAATATAGCGTTGTTAAAAGCATTATTTTTACATAGCTATGAAACGCGCATTCTTAAAATTTCATCTCAGAAAGACAGAGAATAGTCGCAAACTGCATGTGTCAGTTAAATAACAATAAAGAAAAACACATGAAAGAAAAAACAAATAAATCGGGTTTCGTTTTTAAAACCTACGAAGCTCCGCATCAATCTCCTTTCGAAAAACTCTTTGAAATTTTCAAAGAACTGATTACACATACTTCTGGTGATTTTGATGAAGCTATCGATTGGTTACGAGAACTGGATAAAGAATACAAATTAACGACTCCAGAATATACCATTGATGATTTTATTGAAGACCTAAAGAATAAAGGGTATATCAGAGAAGAACTAGATCCTACTGGTGCAGGTGAAGGCGGCATGACAATTACGGCCAAAACAGAACGTGCCATTAGACAACAAGCATTAGATCATATTTTTGGTAAAATAAAACGCAGTGGTTCTGGCAACCATAAAAGCAAAGGTGTTGGACTTGGCGACGAGCATACAGGTGATTTTAGACCTTATCAGTTTGGTGATGGTTTATATAAAGTTTCGATGACTGAAAGCATTAGAAACGCACAAATCAATAATGGTATTGGCGATTTTAGTCTAACCGAAGATGATTTAGTGGTTGAAGAAACGCTTCACAAAAGTCAAATGAGTACGGTTTTGATGATTGATATTAGTCACAGTATGATTCTGTACGGAGAAGACCGAATTACTCCAGCGAAAAAAGTCGCTATGGCTTTAGCCGAATTAATCACCACACGTTATCCAAAAGACACTTTAGAAATATTAGTCTTTGGTAATGATGCTTGGCCAATTAAAATCAAAGAATTACCCTATTTAAAAGTCGGTCCATATCATACCAACACCGTTGCAGGATTACAACTCGCGATGGATATGTTGCGTAGAAAACGAAATACCAACAAGCAGATTTTTATGATTACGGATGGGAAGCCTAGTTGCTTACGTATGCCAGACAGCCAGTATTATAAAAATAGTAATGGCTTAGATCCGTATATCACCAACAAGTGTTATGCGATGGCACAGCAAGCAAGACGTTTACATATTCCGATAACAACTTTTATGATTGCAGAAGATCCGTATTTAATGCAATTTATTAGAAAATTTACGCAAGCCAATAGAGGAAAAGCATTCTACACAGGATTGAAAGGTTTAGGTGAAATGATTTTTGAAGATTACGAAAACAATAGGAAGAAGAGAATTAAAGGATAAAAACAGCTTTTAGCTTTTAGGTATTAGCCTTTAGCTCAAACGAGCATACTAATAACTAAATGCTAATAGCCAAAAGCTATACAATGAAAACAGAAAACATAAGTACACTCGGAGAATTAAAAAAAGTAGGTTACCAATCAAAGTCTATTAAAGATGAATTGAGAGATAATCTTATTGAAAATATAAAGAATAAGAAAACGACGTTTGAAGGCATTCACGGTTATGAAAATACAGTAATCCCAGAATTAGAACGTGCGATTCTATCTAGACATAATATTAATTTATTAGGATTAAGAGGACAAGCAAAAACACGTTTAGCAAGGATGATGGTGAATCTTTTGGATGAAAACATTCCAGTTGTAGCAGGTTCTGAAATTAATGATGATCCCTTAGCACCGATTTCAAGATTTGCAATAGAGTTGATTGCAGAAAAAGGAGATGATACTCCAATAACTTGGTTACATAGAAGTGATCGTTTTGCTGAAAAATTAGCCACTCCAGATGTAACGGTTGCCGATATTATTGGTGATGTCGATCCGATAAAAGCAGCCAATTTAAAATTGAGTTATGCTGATGATCGTGTCATTCACTACGGTATGATTCCAAGAGCAAATCGTTGCATTTTTGTTATAAACGAATTGCCCGATTTACAAGCACGAATTCAAGTGGCTTTATTTAATATTTTGCAAGAAGGTGATATTCAAATTAGAGGATTCAAATTACGATTACCATTAGATATGCAGTTTGTATTTACGGCAAATCCTGAAGATTATACCAATAGAGGTAGTATTGTAACTCCTTTAAAAGATAGAATAGGGTCTCAGATTTTAACGCATTACCCAGATTCTGTAGAAACGGCTAGAACCATTACAACTCAAGAGGCTAAGCTAGATTCGAGACAATCGGAATCTGTTTATGTTCCTGAATTAGCGAAAGATTTATTAGAACAAATCAGTTTTGAAGCCAGAGAAAGCGAATATGTAGATGTTAAAAGTGGAGTCAGTGCACGTATGAGCATTACGGCTTTTGAGAATTTACTAAGTACCGCAGAACGTCGTGCATTAATTGCTGGTGATGATACAACTGCTGTACGTTTATCGGATTTTACAGGAGTCATTCCTGCAATTACAGGAAAAGTGGAATTAGTGTACGAAGGAGAACAAGAAGGTGCCGATTATGTAGCTAATGCTTTAATGGAAGCTGCGGTAAAAACCTTATTCCCTAAATATTTTCCTAAAGTTGAAAAACTAGAAAAACAAGGTGACGAAACTCCTTATGATGACTTAATCTCATGGTTCTTTAATGGAGATGGTTTTGAATTGTTAGATGATTATGATGATGCAACTTATAAGGCAAAATTAGATGAGGTAACACCTTTAGATGCTTTAATTGCAGATTATCAGCCAGAAATTGATCCTAAAGATGTCTATTTTGAAAAGGAATTTATTCTTTGGGGATTAACGCAATTTAAAAAATTAAGTAAGTATCGTTATTCTGAAGGCATGCAGTTTAAAGACCCTTATGGAAGTTATATTAGTGGGTTATAGGTTATAAAATTTTGTTTAAAATTTTAAAACACCCCTAAGGTCCCCTCGAGGGGACAATCCTCCATATAATATTAGAACTACTGTCCCCTTGAGGGGATCTTAGGGTGTAATAATTTGTTTTTGAGCTTAATTATGTATAAGCTATAACTTACCAAACATCACGACTTTTAATATTAGCATCGCAGAGTTTAATAATCTCTGCGATTCTTTTTTGTTTGGTCGCTTCGCGTTTAGCTTGATTTAGCCAGTATAAATACTGTTTTCGGTAGCTAGGAGCAAAGTTGAGGTAGTTTTCAAAAGCATTTTTGTTAGCATCAAAAGCCTTTTGAAGATTGCTAGGGATAACTCCATTTTCTACATCGTCTAATGCTGTCCAACTGCCATTTTCTTTTGCAATTTTAATAGACTGATGTCCACTTTGGTGGATTAAGTTTTCTTTATGTAATTGCGCTATGTGATTTTTGTTTACCGCACTCCAGACACTTTTGGGCTTTCGCGGACAAAAATATTGTCTACGTTTTCCATCTCCTAAACTTTTTACTGTGGAATCTATCCAGCCAAAACAAAGGGCCACTTTTACGGCTTCTTCCCAACGCATAGAGTCCTTTTTATGATCGACTTTGTAGAAAATTAAATGAACCCCTTTTACAGAATCGTGATAGTCTAGCAACCATTCGCGCCATTCCGTGTCTGTTTTAAAATATAATTCTTGTAATTCCATGCTCACTTCCCGAGAAAGCGGGAATCTTTTGTTTTCAGACCTGTCAGGTTTTTTTAATGTTATTTAATTCAACTGAGTGAATTGTCCCCTTGAGGGGACCTTAGGGGTGTTTTTAAATTTCTTTTGAGTTAACGTAAAAATCACGATCAATGTTAAAACTATCCGATTTGATGTTTTTAGTTTGCCATTCTGCTTTTGGAAATAACCATTCGGATTTGCCATCAATGTCAATTTGAATAGGCATATCAAACCCTTCAACAATGTCGGTCCAGCGATACTTTAACTCACCCGCTTTTATTTCATATTCTAAAGTCGGAATTTTAGTCGTTCTTAAATATTGATTAAAAAAAGCCGTTAAATCAATACCAGAGTGCTCACTTAAGTAATCTTCAATCTGTTTTGTAGTCACCGTTTGATGATAAAATTCAGAATTTAAACCTCTCAGTATTTGTCTCCATTTTTCATCATCTTCAATGAGTTGACGAAGTGTGTGCAACATATTAGCTCCTTTATAATACATGTCGCTAGAGCCTTCATTGTTTACATTGTAAGTACCAATTAAAGGTTTGTCGTTTTGAATATTAGCACGTGCGCCAATCACATAATCGGCAGACGCTTCTTTGCCATAATAATAGTCTAAAAATAAATTTTCAGAGTAGGAGGTGAAGCCTTCGTGAATCCACATATCAGCGATGTCTTTGTTGGTGATATTATTGGCAAACCACTCGTGACCAGCTTCGTGGATAATAATAAAATCAAATTTTAAACCCCAACCTGTGCCAGATAAATCTCGTCCTAAGTAGCCTTGCTTATATTGGTTTCCGTAGGTTACAGAACTTTGGTGCTCCATGCCTAAATAAGGGACTTCAACCAATTTAAAACTATCTTCATAAAATGGATAAGGACCAAACCAATGTTCAAAGGCTTTCATCATTTTTGGAGCATCTTTAAAATGCGTTTTGGCGCGTTCTAAATTATCTTTAAGCACCCAATAATCCATATCTAAATCGCCTTTCTCACCTTTAAAGACTTCAGAGAAATTGGTATAGTCTCCAATATTCACATTAACCCCATAATTGTTAATCGGGTTGTTCACAAACCAATGCGAGGTGACGGTGTTGTTATTATTTTCAACCAGCTTTCTAAGACGACCGTTAGACACATTCGTCAACCCTTTTGGATTGGTAACACTAATCAGCATACTATCCACTTCGTCATACATGTGGTCTTTGTTTGGCCACCACACACTAGCACCTAAACCTTGACACGAGGTGGCAATAAAGTGCTTTCCATTTTTGTCTTTCTTCCATGAAAAACCACCATCCCAAGGAGCACGTTTGGCCTCTCTTGGATAACCGTTGTAATGAATTTCAATGGATTTGACATCTCCAATGTTTTGCTTTGTAGGAATTAAAAGAAAATTAGCATTACCTTCAACTTGTACCTCTAATTCTTTGCCATCTTGAATTGCCTTAGTTATTTCCATAGGCTGTTGCAAATCGATTTGCATAAACTCATTAGGCTCTGAAACTACTTTGTAATAAATAGTGTTTTTTCCTGAAATGAACTTGAGCTCTGGTTTTACTTCAATATCTAAATGGTAATAGGTTAAATCCCACCATGCGCGTTCTGGAGTGATGCTTCCTCTTAAGGTGTCTTGATGTGTGAATTTTCCTTTATCTTGAAGTAATTGTGCTTTTACAGAAAACGTTGAAAGAATGACAATGATGAGACATACGTATTTCAATTTCATTTCATTTGAAGTTTTAAATATTTAAAGAACATAAATCCTGCCAATAGTATGGTTAGTCCTAAATACAAGGATCCAAAAAGAATAAGGTTGTTATAATCTTGATTAACAACGGTAAATTCAGCTAATTCTGAAACTAACGCTAATACCATAAATAAACTCAACATAATAACGACAGTGGAAATAAGTAATCCTAAAATCGTTTTTTTACTGAATATTTGATAAACAAGAATAGCTAATAAAGCTATAGCAATGGGGTTAAAAAGGTTGGGCGTTAAGGTCCAATAATAGATAACGGAACCGATTAAAAATAATTCAGGCAGTAGAGATGTAATCGTTTTAATTTTCATGGTTGCTTTTGGTATAATTAGTTTAGTGTTTCACTAATTTAACGGAGTTTTTATCTTAAAATTTTATTCGGAAACACCACAACACTTTCATGGCCATTAGCATTTACAGCTGCCACGCCAAAAAAGAAATTATCAATAACGATACCGTCTAAAGTAAATTCGGTACTACCTTCTACATAACGGCTGTGGTCCCAAGTTGGCGAAGTGGTATCTCTCCAATAGATTTTATAACCTTTGGCACCTTCAACATTATTCCATTGTAATTTAGCAGAGGCTTCCACAATGCCACCAATACTAACTTCGGTTGGAGACGGTGGAGCAGAAGCAAGGCTTGCCATAGTAATGGCGTTGACAGCGGTTAATTTTTTGCAATACGGAAAGTTAACATGTTCAAAAGTGTCTCCGTATGCAATCCTGTTTTCTGTACGAATATCTTGATGCTGTTGGGTGTAATTTTCGTGAGCTTCCATAATTCGGATACCAGCAAAGCCCGCATCGTTAAAAGGTCTATGATGACCTCCACGTCCAAAACGATCTAAGCGATACACTAGCATTGGGTTCATCTCTGGCATGTAGGTTTTTGTTGTTTTATATACAAATCGTGCCAACTGACGCGAAATACCATCGACTTCACCACCATAAAAACGTCTGGCTCTCGCTTGTTTTGCTAATGTTTCAGGATCTGTTTCCGACGTTGTAATAGGTTCTGAGAAAATTCGGAAAGTGCGGTTATCAATCACACCATCCACTCCAGATATATTTCCAATCATGTCATTATTTAAAACCCCAATAATATCCCAATGATGCTCTTTCGCATATTTTGCTAAACCTTGACCGCCAAACAAACCTTGTTCTTCACCAGACAATCCCACATAGATAATACTATTTTCAAATTTATATTGAGACAATACTCTAGCAGCTTCAATAGCACCTGCCATTCCTGTGGCATTGTCATTAGCACCTGGTGCATCTGAAGTAAAATCATTAGGGTCAGAAACTCTAGAATCGATATCACCACTCATTATAATAAAACGGTTTGGATATTTTGTGCCTCGCTGAATGGCAACAACATTAACGACCATCACATCTTTAACGATACGTTGATTCTCTCCTTTTTTTACTAAATCCTTTTGGTAAAAGACCTCTAAGCAATCGTTACAATCTTTAGAAATGGTTTCGAATTCAGATTTTATCCAACGACGCGCAGCTCCAATACCACGAGTTTTAGAAATGGTGTCGCTTAAGGTGTGTCGTGTTCCAAAATCGACTAACGTTTGTACGTCTTTTTTTAAACGTTCTTCGGAAACAGCATCAATGATGTCATAAATGTTTTGGTCGGTTTGTGCACCTAGTACAATAGAAACCATTAGAAATACTGAGCTGATTGCGATTTTCATAGTATTGAAGTTGTTAATCGATTAATTGTAAAGTTCCGAAAATATTGGCATCAATCCAACCACGATTTTTATCTTCACCTTCCACAGGAATTGACCCTATAAAGTTTTCACGTTCTAAACTACTGTCGTTGTCACAGTAGGCAAGGGCAAAGCCTATGTTTTTATTCGCTTGTAAGGTTGTAGGCAGGTTATCCATATCGTCTTTATAGGTATCGTTAAATAATTTTATTTTGACTTCCCATAAGGTGGTGTTTCCTGAAACGTTTCGTTTAGATTCTATATGTGAATTATATAATTTACCTTCTCTTTTTGTCGACATATCAACGACATTTCCGTCTAAAGCAATATGATAAGCAAAGGCATTATGATTAAATTGATGTTCGCCACCACTATTGTCTTCATCAATAAATACTTCTAAACAATCATCGTCCCACCACGCTACAAGAGGATCTTTGTGAGTGTCTACAATAACATCATCTTGTATTTCTGCCAAAAGATAAAGGGCATCTTTAGTCCAAGATAACTTGTATCGCCCTTTAAAATCGTCCGCGGTATAGGCTTCACCTAACCATAACTGATCGAGTTGATGCCATTCTGAATTTTTCCAAATGGTTTCATTTGCAATACCATCAATATTTATGGTTTCTTTTGCATGTTTAACTTTAATCAGCTGTTTCAGTGGTTTGCTGTTTTTTAAAGTTTTTTTGTAATTGAATTTTACGGTTTCCGTTTTCCCGTTGTCTTCGATATCCACATAGACATTCATTTCATTATCTGAATTTTTTTCAAAGGACATGCCTTCAAAAACCACTTTGTTTTCTGTGATTTCTATTAAAGGAAAATCAACGGTTTCATCTTTCGTTTCCCAGCCTTTAAGATCTGGGCCGAAATGTTTTAATTGAAGGATTAATGAATTTTCGACTTCTCTTATGACTTCAATTTCGTAGAAGGTGACTTTTCCGTCGTTAATTAATTTAAACGTTGCCATCATAGAACCTCCAGAAGGTTCGCTCCAAATTTCTTCGGTGATACCACCAAAAGCTTCACCATGCCATGTGCCAGCAATCCATGCAATGTTTTCTAGTTTGGACTCAAGCACTTTACTTGTTTGTGCTTTACTTGGTAATGTAAAAGCAATTAGTAAGAACAGTAAGTGTTTCATTGAGCTCGTTTTTATATGATCAAGTAAATATAAAAATTACATGGTACAAACCAGTTATAAACAAAATAATAAGTCCTATTGCTAAAAGACTAATAGCGCGACTTACATTTTTTTAATTTCCAATCTGAGATTTTAGAAATGATAAAAATTTGCTCTCCTAGTTGCATAAACATTCTAACGATTCAGCTTTTCCTTTTTGATTTTCTAATTTGCTTTGTTGGATTAAATCCCAAAATAGTCCCATTGTGATTGGTTTTAAACAGTAGGGACAGTTAAGTAGCTTTGGTTGTGTAATTATGTCTATTAAAGTATTAAATTGTAACACTATTGGATAAAAGTAACTCTAGAAATCAAATCGTTTCTAATTTCGTAAATAGCAATGGCATATATGATTTTACCATTTACACGTACTTTTTCTTTGTCAATTACTTTATTACCTATTACAATTCTATTAACTATTTCTGCGTTTAAATCGGGTGTGCTTTTAAAAAAAGAAGCATATTGCTTTGTTAAGGCGTCTTGTCCTTCAGAGTTTAGGGTATATGGAAACGAAAATAGCATGACATCATTGGTATAAGTTTTTGTAAAACCATTAATGTCTCTGTTGTTATAGGCTTCTAATTGGTCGTTTACAATATACTCAGGGTTAGAATTTGCTTTGGAGTTGCTAATATATGTCACGACGTTAATATTATCGGCATCAGTTTCATAAATTGTAACTTGTCTATTGGTTGTGTTATTTACAGTCACTAATTCTTCATCTACAACCATATTTTTATGTGTCATTCTATTGATAACCTTGGCACTTGATTTTTCGTTTTTCTTAAAAAATTGCTTGTAACTTTCTCTTAATGTAGTACGGCCAGAGTACATTTTGGCTCTAGGAAATCTATTAACAATAACATTGGCATCGAAAGCAAAGGCAAGTTCATCTAACTTTCTATTGTTATATGGATCAATATATTTTTGTACAATTTTAGCAGCTGCTTTCTCCATTGCTATGATTTCAGCTTCAGTATTCTCCTTAGTGGTTTCTTCCGGAGTTTCTATTGCTGAATTATCTGCAGGAATGTCACCTGCTAAAAGTAATTTTGTCCCAGAAGCATTTATTGCTAAACGCGTTATTTTTGTAATACCGTTAGTTGATAAATCTGCTATTTTTTTCCAATTATTATCACGTTGTAGTCTTAATTTATATAGAATACTGTCTTTGCCTAAAAGCAAGGTTTTACTATCTAACCAACAAATATCTTCTACATTTTTTAGGGTATTAGCGATAAGTCTAATCTTACCTGTTTTAGGGTTTAGTGATTTTATTTGCCATTGGTTTGCATTAGTTTTTGAAATAAAACTGACTAAATCGGAATTCGGGATTTTGTGAAATGAACGTCCAACATTTGAAGCATATTTTGTACTTATACCACTGATGATATTTGTGACATAAAGATTAAGTTTTTCGTCCTCTATTACGGCAGATACAACAGTTTCTTCATCAGCCCAAGTGTAATATGCAACGACTAAGTCTTTAATAAGGACATTAGATTCACCATTACTTAAATTATAAGCATACAAGCGTTGTTTTCCGTCTTTATCTAAGCGTACAGCAGAAAATTCTTGTTGATTTGGGATTTTTAGAGGTGAATACTCGCTACCATCAGTAAAATTAATCCAGATTTTGCCATTATAACGTGTATCATATTTTGCAATATCGGTTTGTCCAGCCCTTGTTGAAGCAAAAACAATGTAACGCTCATCTAAAAAAGAAGGTTGATTGTCGTAACCTTCGTTGTTAGAAATGTTTTTAATATTACTCAGTTTAATTTTTGAGTTCTCTGTTGTTATATCTCCTAAGAATATTTCGGTGTTGGACTGAGAAAATGCCAAAACAGGTATTAAACATAAGATAGTTAGGATGTATCGCATTTTATAAAAGTTTTTTTAAAGATATAAATTTATAAATAATTTGCATGATAATTCTTTATTACTACATTTGTAGTATTAAAACTATAATTGTGGATATAAAACAACTGAATAAATCTGAGCTTCAAATCATGAAGTATTTGTGGATGCTTGAAAAAGGGTTTATGAAAGACATCGTCGAGAAATTTCCTGAGCCAAGGCCTGCATATACAACGATTTCAACCTTATTGAAACGTATGACTGATAAAGAATATATAGGGTTTGAGCGTTTAGGAAGAGACAAACAATATTTTCCAATTCTTAAAAAGAACGATTATTTTACGAAACAGGTTAACGGAATGATTCAGCATTTTTTTAACGACTCTAAAGCGCAATTTGCATCGTTTTTTGCCAAAAATGCCGATTTATCGGTGCAAGAATTAGAGGAACTTCAAGCGTTGTTAAAGCAGAAAATGGATCAAAAGAAAGCCAATGATTAGTTATTTTGTATATACCATTATTAGTCTTGGTTGCTCATATGTGCTTTATGTTCTGTTACTCAGAAAACAAAAGACATTCCAGTTTAATCGGTTTTTTCTTTTAAGCGCTTTGGTGCTATGTCTTGTGGCTCCATTTTTAGAATTTGAACTATTTAAAGCCGTTCCAAGTATTACACAAATTCAGTTAGATAAATTTACAGAGACAGACGCTATAATAGATACTGTAGATAATGTCACAATAGGAGAGGAGGTAACTGTTAATCCTTATCGTGCTAATCCGGTTATGATTATTTATGGTTTAATTTCTCTTTTATTAATCATTCGATTTTCAAGGAATCTACATCAAATATACAAACTTACTAAATTGGAATATGAAATAATAGGTCATCTTAAATTAATAAAAATTGAGGACTCTAATATGGTGTCTAGTTTTTTTAATTATATGTTTATTCCTAAACAGCACACGTTTTCTAGAGAGGATTATGAAAGTGTTATTGCTCATGAAACCGCACATAGTAAAGAATTACATACTATAGATATTATACTATTAGAATTATTGAGTTGTGTGTTTTGGTTTAATCCATTTATCTGGTTGTATAAGAAAGCTGTTTTACAAAATCATGAATTTATTGCCGATGAAAAGTCGGTGTCATCTGGCATTAACATTGAAAATTATTCAAACACTATTATTAGTTTAGGCCAAAAGGACTACCGCGTTCCTTTAACTAGCGGATTTAATTTCATTCAAATCAAAAATCGAATTATTATGTTACATCAATCAAAATCATCAGTATTCAAACGAACTTTAAACATTATATCTGTCATTTTACTTTTTACCGGCATTTTAGTATTTAGTTCTTGTAAAAATTTAGATGGTACATTATCTGGCGAGCCATTAGTTGTCGTTATAGACGCAGGACATGGAGGAAAGGATTCCGGAAATACGTCTTTCAACGTAAGCGAAAAGGATATTGTTTTAAATATTTCTAATTACCTGCAATCCCTTAGTGATGAAAACCTGAAAATAATTACAACTAGAACCGATGATACGTTTACCTCTTTAGATGAAAGAATTACATTTATCAATAATCAAAAACCAGATTTGGTAATTAGTGTACATTGTAATGCACATTCTAATTTAGAACAGTCTGGTGTAGAAGCTTATTACTACGAAAGTGAAAATTTTGAGCGATATAGTGAATCTATGAAATATAGCTCAGTTTTAGTCTCGGCATTGATAAGACAAAGTTTTGATAATGCTAAAATTAAGCCTGCAAATTTTAAAATTATAAAAGACGTCAATAGTCCTGCTGTATTATTAGAAATAGGTTATTTAACAAATAGTATTGATAATGAAAAGCTTAATAATTTAGAACAGCAACAAGAAATTGCTCAATTTATCTACAATGGTATTTTAGAAGCTAGTGGAAAATAGGAAGTAGTGTTATTATTCAATTAAAAAAGCCAATTCAACCCCAATCATGAAAGGGAAGAATCGGCTTTTAACCATTCAACTTAACCTAAATTTTAAAAGCAGTACTTATTCTCTGCCTTTACTTTTTCTGCGATCTCAATACGTAAATCTACGATATCTGGATAGTTTGCATATTTTGTAAAACGTTTAAGTCCCATTAATAGCATACGTTGTTCGTCTCCTTCTGCAAAAGAAATAATACTTTCTTTTCCTTTTTCTTCAACGATATCTACAGCGTGATATAAGTATAATTTAGCCATTGCGATTTGAGCTGATTGCTCTGCTTCGCTAGTACGCTTCACGTTTTTCTCTGTTCTTAGAATTGCCGATTCTGCCATATAGATTTCAATTAAGATATCTGCAGCAGCAATTAATAACTGTTGGTGTTCTTCTAGTTGAGGTCCAAATTTTTGAACAGCTCCACCTGCAACCATTAAAAAGGCTTTTTTAAGCTTCTTAATCATTTCTTTTTCTTCTGAAAATAATTCAGAATAATCTGGAGTATCAAAAGACGGGATGCCCATTAATTCTTCTTGTACTTTTTGAGCAGGGCCTAATAAGTCTACATGACCTTTCATTGCTTTTTTTACTAACATACCAACAGCTAACATTCTGTTGATTTCGTTAGTGCCTTCATATATACGAGCGATACGCGCATCTCTCCAAGCAGACTCCATAGGAGTGTCTTCGGAGAAGCCCATGCCACCAAAAATTTGAATACCTTCATCTGCAGCATTTTGTACATCTTCTGATACAGCAACTTTTAAGATAGAACATTCAATAGCATATTCTTCAACCCCTTTAAGTTCTGCTTCTTGATGCGAATTCCCAGCCGCTTCACGCAAAGCAATGCGATCTTCAATGTTTTTTGCAGCTCTATAAGTTGCAGATTCTCCAGCATAAGCACTAGCTGCCATTTCGGCTAATTTGGTTTTAATAGCTCCGAAGTTTGCAATAGGAGTTTTAAATTGTTTACGTTCATTAGCGTAGTTTACAGCAGTAGTTAAAATACGACGTTGTGAATCTAAACAAGCCGCAGCCAATTTAATACGACCAACATTAAGCGCATTCATGGCAATTTTAAAACCTTCACCACGACCTGCTAACATATTTTCTACAGGTACAACTGTATCATTAAAAAATACTTGACGCGTAGAAGAGGCACGAATACCTAATTTGTGTTCTTCTTCACCTAAAACAATACCGTTAGGATTATCTCCATCATATTCTACGATGAAACCTGTAATGTTTTTATCATCTTCAATACGAGCAAAAACAATCATCAAACTACAGAACCCTGCATTTGAGATCCACATTTTTTGACCGTTAATTTTATACGATTTTCCGTCTTCTGAAAGCGTTGCTGTTGTTTTACCAGAATTGGCATCAGATCCAGCTCCTGGTTCTGTTAAACAATACGCTCCAAACCACTCTCCAGAGGCTAGTTTAGGAACGTATTTTTGTTTTTGTTCTTCGGTACCATATAATGTAATTGGCATAGTACCAATTCCTGTGTGTGCACCAAAAGCAGTACTAAAAGAACCTGTACCACTTGAGATATAATCACAAGTTAATACTGTAGATACAAAACCCATTCCCATCCCGCCATAAGCTTCAGGAACGGCAACACTTAAAAAGCCCATATCACCAGCTTTACGCATTACCTCTTCGGTTAGTGCATAATCTTTAGCTTCAAAACGAGGCTTATGAGGTATGATTTCACGATCGTTAAATTCCATTACGGATTCCTTCATCATGGTTTGTTCTTCTGAAAAATCTTCAGGAGTAAACACATCTTCACAATTTGTTTCTTTTACTAAGAACTGACCTCCACGTAGGATGTCTTTTTCTGTATCTGCCATTATTTTTGTTATTAGATTTTAAGATTTCTAGAACCAAGAATCAAGACCACTTAAGTCCGGATTTGAAACTTGAAATCATTTTTTGTATTTGTTTTATTTTGTCTTCTAATTCTTTAAATTTTTCTTCTGAAATATAGTTTTCATTAAAAGCAACATTCAGTTGTGTTTTCCATTCAAAAGCAGAGCCTAAACTGTACTCTAAATATTGAGCAAAATGTTTGTTTGAACTTTTACTTGTACCTTCCGATATATTTGAAGGAATAGACACAGCGCATCGATTCATTTGACTCGTTAATCCATAAGTTTCAAAATCTGGAAAATTCCTAGTGATTTTATAAGATTCTGAAACTAATGCCATGCTTTCATTCCAAATTTTTAATTTCTTGAAATTATGCATAGTCTATTGTCTTTGTCGTCTTTTTATCAATATTGACTCTTGGTCCTGAGCGTCTTAATTGTTAATTAAGGAATTCAAATATCCCACAAGCTCCTTGACCAGTACCAACACACATGGTTACAGCACCATATTTACCTTGCATATTTTGTTTACGCATTTCATCAAATAACTGTACCGATAGTTTTGCTCCAGTACATCCTAATGGGTGACCTAATGCAATGGCACCACCATTAACGTTAATAATATTTGGGTTTAAATCTAGTTCTCTGATTACCGCTAAAGATTGAGATGCAAATGCTTCGTTTAATTCAATTAAACTTAAATCATCTTGTTTTAATCCTGCTTGTTTTAATGTTTTTGGTATGGCTTTAACTGGGCCAATTCCCATAATACGAGGTTCAACACCTGCAGCAGCATAATTAACTAAACGAGCAATTGGTTCAAGATTTAATTCTTTTACCATCTCTTCACTCATTATCATCACAAAAGCAGCACCATCGCTCATTTGGGATGAATTACCAGCAGTAACGCTACCTCCTGCAGCAAATACTGCTCTTAATTTTGCTAAGGCTTCTTTACTTGTTCCTGCGCGTGGCCCTTCATCTTTAGTTACGGTGTAGGATTTGGTTGCTTTCTTTCCGTTAGCATCGATATAAGTTTGCTCAACTTCAATAGGTACTATTTGATCTTGAAAACGATTTTCAGCTTGTGCTCTTAGCGCTTTCATGTGCGAATTGTAGGCAAACTCATCTTGGTCTTCACGAGAAACGTTGAATTGTTTTGCAACAGCTTCAGCTGTATTTCCCATGCCCCAATAATAATCTTCATGACCCGCTTTTACGGTATCGTAGTTTAATTCTGGTTTAAAGCCTGTCATTGGTACCGCACTCATGCTTTCTGCGCCACCTGCAATAATACAATCGGCCATTCCAGCTTGAATTTTTGCTGTTGCAATTCCAATAGTTTCAATACCAGAGGCACAAAAACGATTTACGGTTACACCAGGAACATCTACACTATCTAATCCTATTAATGAAATAAATCGTGCCATATTTAATCCTTGCGATCCTTCTGGCATAGCGTTTCCAACAATAACGTCATCGATACGTTTTTTGTCTAGATTAGGAAGTTCCTTCATCATGTGCTGAATGGTTTCAGCAGCTAATTCATCTGTTCTTTTAAAACGGAACACGCCTTTTGGTGCTTTACCAACTGCGGTTCTATATGCTTTTACTATATATGCTGTTTTCATAATTTTAGATTTTTGGATAATTAGATAATTAGATTTTTTGATATTTTAGATTTCTAAGAGTCTAGAAATCTGAGAATCTAAGTTGTCTAATTTCTTAACGGTTTTCCTTTGGTTAACATATGTTGAATACGTTCCAATGTTTTTCTTTCGGTACAAAGAGACAAAAAGGCTTCACGTTCAATATCTAGTAGGTATTGCTCTGTTACTTTCGTAGGTTCTGATAGATCTCCACCAGCCATAACGTAGGCTAGTTTATTTGCGATTTTCATATCGTGCTCCGATATGTAGTTGGAATCTTCCATTGAATCTGTTCCTACTAAGAACATACCTAAGGCTTGTTTACCAAGTACTAAAACATCATTTCGTTTTACAGGCTGCGTATAACCAGAATCGGCCATTAGTTTAGTGTGTTGTTTTGCGACTGCAATTTGACGGTCTTTATTGACCACAACAACATCTTTTCCTTTTTGAAGCAATCCTAAATCGAAGGCTTCGTAAGCAGAAGTTGATACTTTAGCCATACCAATAGTTAAGAAATACTCTTGTAAAACATTTAATTGTACATCTCCTTTTCTGAAGGTGTCTGATGCTCTTAAAGCCATTTCTTTAGAACCACCACCACCAGGAATTACACCAACACCAAACTCTACAAGTCCCATGTAAGTTTCTGCTGCCGCAACGACTTTATCTGCGTGTAATGATAATTCACATCCACCACCTAAAGCCATGCCGTGAGGTGCAGAAATTGTTGGGATTGATGAATAACGCATACGCATCATGGTATCTTGGAAATATTTGATAGCCATGTTAAGCTCGTCATATTCTTGTTCTGCAGCCATCATAAAAATCATGCCGATGTTGGCGCCAACAGAGAAGTTTGCGGCTTGGTTACCAACGACTAAACCAGCAAAATCTTTTTCGGCTAAATCAATAGCTTTATTTAATCCTGCGAGAACATCTCCACCAATGGTGTTCATTTTAGATTGGAACTCACAGTTAAGGATACCATCACCTAAATCTTCAATGACCACTCCAGAGTTTTTAAACACTTCGTTTGTTTTTCTGATGTTATCTAAGATGATAAAGGCATCTTGACCAGGAATTTTTTCTTGTGATTTTTTAGGAATATCATAAGCATAAGTCGCTCCATCTTTTACAGTGTAAAAAGATGTACTTCCAGAGGCTAACATCTCATTTACCCAAGCATTTGGTTCTAAACCTTCTGCTTTCATCATTTCAATTCCTTTTTCAACTCCGATAGCATCCCAAATTTGGAAAGGACCATGTTCCCATCCAAAACCAGCCTTCATGGCATCATCAATTTTATATAAATCGTCTGTGATTTCTGGAATACGATTTGAAACATAAGCAAATAAAGCAGCGAAACTCTTTCTGTAGAATTCACCAGCTTTGTCTTTACCTTTTACTAATATTTTGAAACGATCTACAACTTTATCGACCGTTTTAGTCAATTCTAAAGTTGCAAATTTGGCACGTTTCTTTTCTCTATATTCTAATGTATTAAGGTCTAAGGATAGTATTTCAGTTTTACCTTTGTCATTTTTAGTTTTCTTGTAGAATCCTTGTCCAGTTTTACTACCTAACCATTTGTTTTCCATCATGGTATTGATGAAATTTGGTAATTCAAATAACTCTAAACGTTCATCTTTAGGACAGTTTTCTCTGATGCCATTAGCGACATGAACTAAAGTATCTAATCCGACAACATCAACAGTTCTGAAGGTTGCTGATTTTGGACGACCAATTACGGGGCCTGATAATTTATCTACTTCTTCAATGGTTAAATCTAAATCTTTAACCGTGTGAAATAAACTTTGAATGCTAAAAATTCCGATTCGGTTTCCGATAAATGCAGGAGTGTCTTTAGCGATGACAGATGTTTTCCCTAAGAATTTTTCTCCATACTCATTTAAGAAATCTAATACCGCTTGGTCTGTTTTTGGACCAGGAATGATTTCGAACAATTTTAAATATCGTGCAGGATTAAAGAAGTGCGTACCACAGAAATGCTTCTGGAAATCGTCACTACGACCTTCACTCATAAACTTAATAGGAATACCAGAGGTGTTAGATGTAATTAACGTACCTGGTTTACGGTATTTTTCTAGCTTTTCAAAAACTTGTTGTTTAATATCAAGTCTTTCCACTACAACTTCCATAATCCAATCTACATCAGCTACTTTAGCGATATCGTCTTCTAAGTTTCCTGTGGTAATTCGACTTGCAAAGGATTGACTATAAATAGGAGAGGGCTTCGATTTTAGAGACGCTGTTAAGGCATCGTTTACTAATCTGTTTCGTACGACTTTGTCTTCTAAAGTTAAACCTTTTGCTTTCTCTTTGTCGTTAAGTTCTCTTGGTACAATGTCTAATAATAAAACATCTACACCAATATTGGCGAAATGACAAGCGATACCGCTTCCCATAATTCCAGATCCAATAATTGCTATTTTTTTAATTCTTCGTTTACTCATCTTATTTTAAAATGTGTTCTTTTTTATTGTATATCTGTTTGTTGGAAATCATATTATTAATGATTTCTGCAACTTTGTAAAAATTTGTCAGTTCTTCTGAAGAGACATTATTTTTAATAGCCTCATTAAAGGTTAAAACCTTTTCTTTTGATAAAGCTCTTTTTTCTCTACCAAAATCAGTTAAAAAAATAAGGACTCCACGGCCATCTTCGGGATTTGGTTTACGTTCTATTAAGCCTTTGGCTTCCATAGTTTTTAAAGTTCTAGAAAGACTTGTTGCTTCCATTCCCATTTTTGGTCCCAAAGAAGTTGAAGGGGTTCCTTTTTCTGGATCAATACTCAATAATGTAAAACCTGTTGCCATAGTGGTTCCAAATTCAGACGCTTCTTCGTTGTACATTTTATTGACCGCTAACCATGTGGTTCTAAGGACGTAGTCAATGGTTTTATCTTTCATGTATAATGTTTGAAAACCAAAGATAGTAAAAAATACTATGCATGCATAGTATTTTAGCAAAAATTGTATATAATTTTTTGATATATGGATTTTGAAGGCTTTTTAAATAATTACATTAAATTTGTCTCATTGTATTATTAACAGCATTTTGCAAATAACTACGCATTACATTGAACAACTCGGTTTATAGATTTCAAGAATATAAAGTATTTTTTTTCAGACTTTTTTTAGTTTACCTTTTTTACTTCATTGCTAGAGTTTTGTTTCTTATTTACAATTTTGATTTATTGCATGTTGAGTCAGTTACAGAGTTTCTTAAAATTCAATACCATGGATTAGCATTTGACACAACAGCTATTTTATATGTAAATAGTTTGTTTTTGTTAATGTCATTTTTGCCTTTATTTATAAATACTAAAAAGAGCTATCAAAAGGTTTTATTTTATGTGTATTTTGTTACAAACCTAATTGCTTATGCCATCAATTTTGTAGATTTCATTTACTATAAATACACCTTTAGTCGTACCACGATAGTTGTTTTAGATGTGGTGAAGCACGAAACAGATAAAGGAGGTATGTTTTTTAGGTTTTTAATTGATTATTGGCATGTTTTTTTACTGTTTGTTTTGACTTCATCACTTTGGGTCTACTTATATAGAAAAGTGAATATAGCTGCTGTTGATAGATCAAAACTCACGACAAAGAAAAATTTAATTTATGTATTACAGTCGTTAGTTGTTTTTTGCATTGTAACAGTTTTAACTATTGGTGGCATAAGAGGAGGAGATTTTAAGAAGAGCACCAGACCAATTAATCTTGTAGATGCCAATAGGCATGTTCAAAAAATAGAACAAGCAGATTTGGTTTTGAATTCTCCATTTGCTTTTATCCGCACATTCAATGCCAATTCTTTTAAAAAAGTGGGGTATGAAATGGATCAGGCAGTTGTAGACAAATATGTACAGCCAATTAAACAATATTCAAATAATCCTAAATCAAAACCTAATATTGTATTAATAATTACAGAAAGTCTTGGTCGTGAGTATTTAGGTGCTTTTAATACAGAGTACAATATACCCAACTACGTAAGTTATACTCCTTTTTTAGATTCGCTAGCCGGAAAAAGTTTAATTTTTCCAAATGCTTTTGCCAATGGAAGTAAGTCAATTCATGGTATGTCTTCTATTTTATCAGGGATTCCTTCGTTTAAAGATGCGTTTACATCTTCGGCATATTCCAAACAGGAGATTCAATCTTTGGTTTCAATATTGAATAGTGAAGGTTATAATTCGACATTTTTTCACGGAGCAGCAAGAGGTTCTATGGGCTTTTTAGGCTTTAGTAATATATTGGGATTTGATTCGTATTTAGGACGTGAAGATTATAACAATGACGATGATTTTGATGGTGCATGGGGAATTTGGGATGAGCCTTTTTTACAGTATATGAAGGAGAATATTGATGATATGGAAACACCCTTTTTTACAACTGTTTTTACCGTTTCGTCTCACGAACCTTATGTTATTCCTAAAAAATATGAAGGCAAATTTCCAATTGGAAATGTCCCTATGCATCAATGTGTTGGCTATACCGATTATGCTTTTAAGCGATTCTTTGAAGAAGCTAAAAAAGAACCATGGTTTGATAATACCATCTTTATTATTACTGCAGATCATGGTAATCAGGTGTATTATAAAGACATGTATTATAAACCTATTAACCGATTTACGGTGCCAATTTTGATTTATAAACCGGACAATTCCATGGCAGGTGTTAATATGGATTTGGCACAACAAATTGATATTTATCCAACGGTTTTAGATATGATAGGGTATAAGAAGCCTTTTAGAAGTTGGGGACGAAGTTTAGTTGATTCTACAGATTCAACTAAGCCATTTACAATTAATTATGGGAGTTCACATTATCAATTTCAGATGGGAAATTATATTTGTATATTTGATGGAAAGAGAGCTAAAGGATTTTATGATATTTCAGATAAAGGCTTGAAAAACAACCTTATTGGAAACAAAAATGCTGAAATGTCTCAAATTGAAAACATTTGTAAAGCCTATGTTAAAGATTACTACGATAGAATTATCGATAAAAAACTAAGCTTAAAAAATTAAGTATATGAAGAAAAAAATAGGATTGTTTGTTTTAGCTATCGTTATCATTGGCGCAGCTAAATTTTATTATGATGTAAATTTAAACTATAATTTTAAAGCTATCTCAGAGGGTAAGGTTTATAAATCTGGAGTAATTCCTCCTGATGAGTTAGAAGATTATATTACTAAACATAATATTAAAAGTGTTATTGATTTAAGATTTCCTGGTACTGATGATCTTGTAAACAATCCTGAGATTCCAGAACAATTAATCGTAGAAAAAGAGACTATTGAAAAGATTGGTAATGTTAATTATTATAACGTAGGATCAAGGCAGGTGCCAGATCAACCAACAGTAGATAAGTTTTTAAAAATTATGGATGATAGTACTAATTATCCAGTTTTGATTCATTGTCACCATGGTGAAGGACGAGCTCCTTTGTTCTCTGCTATTTATAGAATGGAATATGAAGATATTCCAAATGAAGAAGCACGAGACGAAACACGTGTTTTAGTTAAGTGGAGTTCTTTTGATGATGGTAAACCTAAAGGAGAATTTGTTAAAAATTACAAGAAGCGTAGCAGTAAATAAGACTTAAAGATTAATCTAATCTTTAAAGTTGATGATTTCTTTTCGAGATTTTACATTCAGTTTTTGATATATGGAACTCACGTGAGATTTTACGGTGCTTATTCCAATATTCAAGTCATCTGAAATTTCTTTATTAGATTTTCCGGCTTTTAATAAAGCATAAATTTTTCGTTCTTGTACACTAAGAGTCTTTAGAGCTAATGTTTGTTTATGAGGTCTTTTTCTTATTTTCCCATTAATAAAAAAGCCTAATCCAAAAGATAAAAGAATACTCAAAGCAATGAGTATTCTACTGTCGAAAGCGTTTTTTCTTTTAGGAACTTTAGACTTAAAGGTTTTGAAATATTCTGAGTCTTCGTTTTTCCACTTTTCAATAAAATTTTGATAATAGTCTGTGTTATTATCTATGTCTACCTCATATTTACTTTTTTGTAATGCATATAAAGATACTAGAGGATAGGAGCAAGTGTCTGCTATTTTTCTGAGCTGATCATTAAAAGCATTAGTAACAAACTCGCTCTTTACTCTAGTGGCACTATAGTTGGTGCTGTCTATGAGTTTAACAATATCGTCTACTTTATCAATAATTTTATTTTTTACATCACTTTTAAAAGTTACATCGCTAAAGGTTTTATTGTTGTTGAAAATTTCAATTTTAGAGGCTTTATTGGCAACGATAAAGAAATGGTTCTCCTCTTTACCTCCTATGATTATTGAGGCATCTGATGCTCCTTTTTTAGATATATGAAGTCGATATAAATTGTCATTTTTAGGAAGGTAGTCTATGTTAAATTTAAAATACCCAGAGCTATCAACATCAGATTCTGCAATAATCATACTACGAGACATGGTGTACATTTTGCTAAAATCTGAAATATGTGATAGATATAGTTTAGGCTTCCAGATGCTGTCTAAAACAATGTGACCTTCAATTTTAGGTTCATTATTTGAGAAATTCTGACTGAAAAGACTATTGCTATTAAAAAGAAGAATTAGAGTAAACGTAGCTAGTAAATTTACATAGCGATCATTAAAAGGTAGATTGGCTAGTTTCAATTTTTAGTTATGTGTTATAAATCTTGAATTAATCTTTATGGATGCATAGGTTTTTGTAGGTATTAATTTAATAATCCATTTGCCAGCGATAGGATCACTGATTATTTTTTCAATTTTACCTTCAACAAGTTCCCTATTTAGACTTTCATCATAATTTAAGGGTAATTTTTCTTTTAATTGACTTTCAACGGCAAATTCTCCTTGTTTTTCGCCTTTAGGATTGTAAATCTCTATTTTAAGACTTCCTAAGAGTACTTTACAATTAATATCGAGACCTAAGCTAGATGTTTTTTCTGTGACGTTTAAAATAATACTTTGATCATCTTTGTCGTTGCTAGTTAGATTTATAGATCTTTTTAAATCAAAGGTAGAACTTTGAGCAATAGCAGGATGTGAAATACATAATGTAATTAGAAAGATTGAAATAGTCAATAAACGTTTCATAATATTTTAATTTAGAATTTATATTACAAAACTATTTCAAAATCACAAGTATTAAAGTTTATAGCGTATGAAAAAGGTACTAATAAAGTTTTAAAAAGGTGCTAAACCACAGTAATTACTGCTGTCTATAAATTTTGTCATAGAGATCTTGGTAAATGTTTTTTATGATTTTTCGTTTCATTTTCATGGTTGGTGTAAGGTGGCCAGCATCAATAGACCATACATCAGGTGTAAGTTCAAAACGTTTAATTTGTTCCCACTTACCAAAATTTTTGTTGTATTTGTCAACTTCTTTTTGAATACGATTTATAACAATTTCTGATTTAGAAATGGCTTCATCTGTTTTTTCAACACCATTTTGTTTATGGTCAATCCAATCTCTGATAAAGTCAAAATTTGGTTGGATTAAAGCTGCAGGCATTTTTTCGCCTTCTCCAACAACCATAATTTGTTCTATAAAAAGCGACTGTTTCATGTCATTTTCTAATAGAGGTGGAATGACATATTTTCCTCCAGAAGTTTTAAACATTTCTTTTTTTCTACCTGTGATTTTTAAGAAACCATCGGCATCAATTTCTCCTTTATCTCCTGTATGAAAATAATTGTCTGTCATTACTTCATTAGTCTTTTCAGGGTCTTTGTAATATCCCATCATAACATTAGGTCCTTTTATTAAGACTTCTCCATCGTCTGCAATTTTAACTTCTACATTATCTATAGGTTTTCCAACGGTTCCCACTCTATACATTTTGTCTTTATATAAACCAACAGAAACAACAGGAGATGTTTCGGTTAGTCCATAACCTTCCATAACTCTCATTTGTGCTGCGCCAAAAACACGAGCTAATCTTGGTTGAAGTGCTGCGCTACCAGAGACCATAGTTCCTAATTCACCACCTAGTGCTTCGCGCCATTTATTAAAAATAAGTTTGTTTGCAATTTTAAGCTGAAATTCATACCACGCACCATTTGCTCCATAAGGTTCCCAGCGTTCACCTAATCTTACAGCCCAAAAAAACAAGGCTTTTTTTATACCCGTTAATTCTTCTCCCTTAAGCATTATTTTATCGAATACCTTTTCGAGTAATCGCGGTACAACACTCATTAAGTTTGGTTTTATTTCTTTAGCATTTTCACCAATTTTATCAATGCCTTCTGCAAAATAGATGGAAGTACCTGCATATTGGTACACATAAATTAAGAGACGTTCAAAAATATGACAGATAGGTAAGAAGCTTAAAATACGGTTTTCGCCTTTTACTAGAGGAACTCTTGGAGAGCTGTTTAAAGCATTACTCGTAATATTCCAATGCGAAAGCATAACACCTTTAGGTCTACCTGTTGTACCAGAAGTGTAAATTATAGTAGCTAAATCTTCAGGTTTTACAGCATCTTTTCTGGCCTCAACTTCGGGTTGGTTGCTTTCGTCTTTTCCTAATTCAAATAATTCAGAATAATGTTTACAGCCTTCAATATAATCAAAAGAATAGACCTCTTTGATGTTTGTATTGGCTTGAACTTTTCTAACTTTTTCTAATACTTCTTTATCCGAAACAAAACAATAGATAGATTCACTATGGTTTAATACATATTCATAATCTTCTGCAGAAATCGTTGGATATATAGGGATATTTTGCGCTCCAAGCTGAAGAATTCCAATATCCATAATGTTCCATTCAGTTCTGTTTGTGGTAGAAATTACAGCTATTTTATCATTTTTTTTAATTCCCAATCGCAACAATGCCCTACTTACTGTATTAGATTTATCAACGTATTCTTGTGTTGATATAGCTTCCCATTTACCATTGTATTTGGTAACTAGAGATTTAGGGTTAGGCTTATGTTGTAATTGGTAATAAGGAAAATCAAAAAGGCGTGTTACTTCTGTCATATTATTAAACTCTTGTTGTAGTATTACGAAAATATGAAATATATAATTAGTATCGTAGCTAAGCATATAATAAATATTATTAGATCGATTACGGTAATCTTATTAAATACATGCTGGTTTAGTGAATTATGCAGTTTTAGTCAAGTTTTTTTGTAAAAACTATATATTTTTAAGTATATTTGGTTAACCAGATTGGTTTACCAATCAAGATAATCAATATTTAATTTTTACGAGTATGAAAACATTTTACCCTTTTAAGACTTCAATTTTTATTGCAATATGTACATTGCTATTATCAACATTTAGTGTGTTTTCTCAAGAAACATACATTATTAGTAATCCTGAAGATCTAGATGCCTTAAATGAAACCCTTGCAGCAGGAGATACTGTTATTTTGCAAGATGGAGTATATGACTCAGATGATAGAATTAAATTTTCACCTACAACAGGTACTGCAGATATGCCTATTACTTTTAGAGCAGAAACACCTGGAGGAGTAAAGTTTACAGGTGGTTTAAGAATGAGTATTGGTGGAGATCATGTTATTGTTGATGGTTTTTATTGGCAAGGAGGTTATGGATCGAGTGTTGTTATTGAATTCAGAGATGGGGAAGATTATGCTAATAATAGTACAATTCAAAATTGTGCAATGAATGGCTTAACTGTTGATCCTGCAGATCAGGTAGAAGGGCAAAGTAAAAAACACAATTGGGTTATGCTGTACGGCACGTATAATACTGTAATTAATTGTTCGTTTATGAATAAATCTAATGCAGGAAATATGATTTTAGTAGAATTAGCATATAACGCGTATCCTCCTATTGAAGATGGTGAGCCTGAAATAAATACGAGTTGCGATATTGTTGGTCATACAATTAGTAATAACTACTTCTATAACTACGAAAAAATTGATTCTAATTTAACTAATGCTGGTGATAGTGAAACCATACGTATTGGTACTAGTTCTTATCAGAATGTTGATAGTAGCGTAATGGTAAGTAATAATTATTTTGTTCAGGCAGATGGTGAAAATGAAATTATTACTAATAAAAGTAAAAACAACTCTTATATTAATAATACATTTAGAAGAAGTAGAGGGTCTTTAGTGCTTAGACACGGTTCTAACGCAACAGTAGAAGGGAATTACTTTTTAGGTGAAAATGTAGACGGTACAGGAGGTGTTAGAATTGTAGATAGTGAGCATACAATTACTAATAATTATATTCAAGACTGTATAACAGTGGTTGATCAGGCAAAGTGGAATAACGGTATTACATTTTTAGGAGGAAGTGATAATAACGCTGTGTCATGTTCTTCTGATAATACTTCAAGCGATTATCAGAAAGTGGAAAATATAAGTATTTCTAATAATACAATTATAAACACTAATGCTCCATTATACTATAACACAGATAAAGGGTCAACAGATCCAACTGGAACAGTTTCTAATAATTTAATTTATTTCACTGCGGGCAATCCAAATATCTCCAATGTTATTAGTGGAGATACCGACAATGCATATGCTAACCTTGGCACAACTTTAAATTACAGTGGAAATGTTTATGCAGGCGCTACATTGGGAGCTACTAATCTTGGTTTTTCTGAAGAGTCAGGAATTATGGCGACTTCTGTTGGAGAAATTTTTACATTTTCAGGACTTGGCTCTGTAGGCAAAGGAGCTGATATGGGTGTTTATGCTCCAACAACGGATGCTATGGTTGGTCAAGGCATTGGAGCTTGTTTTTTAAATAATTTTGGAGCGAGTATAATTGATGGAGATTGTACCATTGAAATACCAGAATCATTAACAGTGAGTAGTTTGCCTGTGCTTGATTCTGAAGCTGCTAATTATGATGTTTCTGTGAATGCAAATGTAAGTTGGGCAGCTGTTTCCAATGATCCATGGATATCTATTGATATTAATTTAGGTACAGGTGATGCTACAGTTGTAGTATCTGTAACCGATAATGAAGAAACTAGTAGTAGAACAGGTTCAGTAACTTTTACTCAAACATCTGGAGAAAATGTAATTGTAAGACAATTAAATATAACTCAAAACGGGGCTGATTTAACAGATCTATACAACCTTATTAATACAGGTTTAGATGACGATCCGGTTACTATTCATTCGTTCTCACAAGAGCAAGTAGATCTTGATGCAGATCCTCCAAAAACAAATTATGCAAATAACACTTTAGATAAAGATACAGGAACACAATGGACAGCAGCAGATGGAGATGTTTTACCTGGTGATTATAAGGGTGACGGAGAATATGTAATTTACGATTTAAATGATGAGTATGAACTTGATTTAATACAGATCGCTACAGATGATAAGTCTGATCCTTATGGCATTCAAATTTGGGTTTCTACAACAGGAACAGCACCTTCAGATTTTACAATGCTTTTACCAACAGCAGGCGAGTTATTAATAACAACAACAACGGGAACAAGAGATGATTTTGATCAATACGAAGTATCGGCAAATGCGCGTTATGTGAAAATGTTAAGTTTTGGAAGATTTAATACAGCAGGAAATAATAGAACAAGTGTCTGGTCTAACATTACCGAAATAGAATTTTTTGGTACTTCAGCGTTGTCTGTAGGTGAGGTTGATTTGAAAGACAATATTTCCATTTACCCTAATCCAGTAAAAAATAGCTTAACGATTAAGCTTTTAAATGCTACAGAAATAGAGTTTGCAAAAATATACAGTTTAGAAGGTCAGTTAATTTTGAATAAAAAAGTAGCGTTTTTAAACTCAGAAACTTCAATAGATGTCTCAAGTATTGCAAGCGGAACTTATATTCTAAACCTTTCTAATTTAAAAGGAGTTGATATTTCTAAATTTATAATAGTAGCAGATTAATAGCAAATCATGTTATAATAGTTTTAGTGTTTTTTAAACTATTCAAAAAAAAGCTTTTACATTGTGTAAAAGCTTTTTTTATAGGTAAAAGATTAATGATTGAACATTCAAAATATGGAATAGTTCATTTAAACTTTTGAGCTATTTTATAGAATTCAAATAGTCTAATTTTTCAAAAAAATCATTTTTATGTTTCTCCCATCGTTTTCCTTTGGCGATATCTGAAAGCAACTTATTGTTACCGTCAGTATAATTCATGCAAAAAAAGTCTCCATTGGGATGAATTACTATGGTATGAAATCTAGACTTATAATCTCTAAATAGCTCATTTATTATACCAAAATAATCTTTATACCATCTCTCTTTTTTATAGGTTAATGGGTGACCATTATTGTGTTTAAAGAAATGATACACCTCTGACGTATTTTTTTTACGTAAATTTTTAGTACAGGCCCTCTGATTTTTTACATAGTCAGAATGACTGATTGCATGTCTATGAGATGTGCTGTCTTTAGTATAAACAACGCCCGATTTTTCTGGAAATTCACTTATTTTTTTCAAGGTATCTTGATAGTGGATGACCATAATTTTTGTTGTATCAATTTTATTTCTATTTGAAAAAAGCAGAAAAAGTTGGTTTCGTTTTATGCTATCTAGTTTTCCAAATAGATATGAATGCCTAAGGCGGTGTAAAACCAGTGTGTCATTTTCGTACCTCAGGCTAGAAAATAGGTTACTTTTTAATTTAATATTGTGTTGTTTTTTAGAAATGTTAAAGTATTCAACATCAGAATACAGCGTGTCTTTAGCATATTGTAGATAATACTTAGGCTTTTTTATCTGCGAGTATCCTAATAATGAAAAACATAATAAAAAAACAAACAGCTTAAATTTCATTGGTAATCCATTTTCTAGCATTCACAAAAGCTTCAAGCCATGGTGATACGTCATCTTTTCGTCCTGCTGGGTAATTAGCCCAGTTCCATTGAAAAATAGAACGTTCAATATGTGGCATAGTTACTAAATGTCTTCCGGTTTTATCGGTTAACATAGCCGTATTAAAATCTGAACCATTAGGATTAGCAGGATAATCTGTATAACCATATTTGGCTACGATATTGTATTGGTCTTCCGTATAAGGCAATTTGAATTTACCTTCACCATGAGAAATCCAAACTCCTAAAGTAGCACCTTCTAGAGAAGAAAGCATCACCGAATTATTCTTTTGAATCTTCACAGACGTAAAGCCACTTTCGTGCTTATGAGAATCATTATACGTCATTTTTCCGTGAACCTCGTGTTCTGGATTTACTAAATCGAGTTCCATCATTAATTGACAGCCATTACAAATACCAACAGACAATGTGTCTTCGCGCTTAAAGAAATCATTGATTACTTTATTGGCTTTGTCGTTATATTTAATAGATCCGGCCCAACCTTTAGCAGAACCTAAAACATCAGAATTACTAAAGCCACCAACAGCTCCTAAAAACTGAATGTCTTCAAGAGTTTCTCTGCCCGAAATTAAATCGGTCATATGCACATCCTTCACATCAAAACCAGCTAAATACATCGCATTTGCCATTTCGCGTTCAGAATTTGAACCTTTTTCTCTAAGAATAGCGGCTTTTGGTCGTGTGTTGGTTGTGCCAAGCGTATCTTTTAATTTTCCTGTAAAATGACTTGGGAAGGTAAAGTCTAAAGCTTGATGTTTATAATTATCAAATCGGTCTTTGGCTAAACCATTTGCGGTTTGTTTTTGATCGAGTAGGAAAGAGGTTTTAAACCACGTATCTCGTAATTTTGAAACCGTCATCGTAAAGACTTGACTACCGTTTATAATACCTAAAACATCACTTTCGGTAACGTCACCTATTTTGTGGAATTTGATAGCTGCATCAGAAAGGATACCTTCAATGCTATCATCCTCTGATTGAATTACAAGTCCTGCATTTTCAGCAAATAAAACTTTAAATGAATCCGATTCGTTTAGGCTTGTAATATCTAATTCAGCTCCTAAATTAGTATCTGCAAAACACATTTCTAAAAGTGTGGTTATTAATCCACCAGAAGCCACATCATGACCAGCAACAATTTGATTGTCTTTTATTAAATTTTGAATGGTATTAAATACCGTTTTAACGTAAGCCGCACTTTTTATGTTTGGAGTGGTATTTCCAATTTTGTTATTGATTTGTGCGAATGAACTTCCACCTAATTCAAACGTATCTTGTGATACATTGATATAATAAATAGATCCTTTTCCTTTCTGAAAAACAGGTTCCACAACTTTCGTAATATCATTACAGTTTCCGGCCGCAGAAATAATTACTGTACCTGGAGAAATGACATCACCATCAGGATATTTTTGCTTCATGGATAAGGAATCCTTACCTGTTGGTACGTTGATGCCTAAGTCAATTGAAAATTCTGAAATCGCTTTTACCGCTTCATACAAACGTGCATCTTCACCTTCATTTTTACAAGGCCACATCCAGTTTGCGGATAAAGACACACTCTTAAGTCCATCTTTTAAAGGCGCCCAAATAATATTGGTTAACGCTTCTGCGATAGAGTTGCGACTTCCTGCTTCTGGATTAATTAATCCCGAAATAGGAGAGTGCCCAATTGAGGTTGCAATACCTTCTTTACCTTTAAAATCGAGTGCCATCACACCAACATTATTTAAAGGAATTTGTAAAGGACCAACACATTGTTGTTTGGCCACTTTACCACCAACACAACGGTCTACTTTATTTGTTAACCAATCTTTAGAGGCTACAGCTTCTAGTTGTAATACTTGGTCTAAATAATCGTAGAATTTATTGGTGTCATAAGAAATACCTCTATAGTTTTTTTCAACCGTAATATCGTTCATTATGGTTTTTGGAGAGCTTCCAAACATATCTTCTAAGGCTAAATCCATTGGTTTTTCACCAGTAGTTTTAGATTCGAAAGTAAAGCGGTGTTTTCCTGTAACTTCACCAACATCGTAAATTGGAGAACGTTCTCTATCGGCTATTTTATGTAATGTTTCTAAGTGTTTATCGGCAATCACTAATCCCATACGTTCTTGAGATTCGTTACCAATAACTTCTTTTGCAGACAATGTTGGGTCTCCAATAGGTAATTTGTCTAAATCAATGTTTCCTCCTGTATCTTCAACAAGTTCAGATAAACAGTTAAGGTGTCCACCAGCTCCATGATCGTGAATAGATACAATAAAATTTTCATCGCTTTCTACCATGCCACGAACCGCATTGGCAGCACGTTTTTGCATTTCTGGGTTAGAACGTTGTACAGCATTTAATTCGATGCCTGAAGCCAATGCTCCAGTATCTGCTGATGACACTGCAGCTCCTCCCATTCCAATTCGGTAATTATCACCACCAAGAATCACGATTTTGTCGCCTTCTTGAGGTGTATCTTTTAAAGCTTGATCTGCTTTTCCATACCCAATTCCACCAGCTTGCATAATGACTTTGTCGTAACCAATCTTACCATTTTGATCTTGGTGTTCAAAGGTTAAAACAGAACCACAGATAAGCGGTTGCCCAAATTTATTTCCAAAATCAGAGGCACCATTACTGGCTTTTATTAAAATGTCCATTGGTGTTTGATACAACCATTTGCGCTCAGGAAATGCTTTTTCCCAAGGGCGTTCGTCGTTTAACCGTGAGTAAGACGTCATGTAAACGGCTGTTCCGGCTAATGGTAAAGAGCCTTTTCCGCCAGCCAATCGATCTCTAATTTCACCACCAGAACCTGTTGCTGCGCCATTAAATGGCTCAACAGTTGTTGGGAAATTGTGGGTTTCTGCTTTTAATGAAATTACAGATTCGTAATCTTTAGTTGTATAGTAATCTGGAACATCAGCACGTTTTGGTGCAAATTGCTCAACAACAGGTCCTTTTATAAAGGCGACGTTGTCTTTATATGCTGAAACAATATCGTTAGGATGTTGTTTCGATGTTTCTTTTATAAGTTTGAATAACGACGTTTCTTTTTCTTCTCCATCAATCACAAAGGTTCCATTGAAAATTTTATGACGACAGTGCTCAGAATTGACTTGAGAGAAGCCAAAAACTTCAGAATCGGTTAATGGTCTACCTATTTTTTTAGAAACACTTTCTAAATAGTCAACTTCTTCATCACTAAGAGATAAGCCTTCTTGTTGGTTGTATTCTGAAATGTTTTCAATATTTAGAATCGCTTTAGGTTGAATGTCAATTTTGAAAATATCTTGATTTAAACTTTGATATTTTTCAGAAATCATAGGGTCGTAATCTTTGAAATCTTTAGGAACTGAAGTAAATTCTTCAATTCTTAGGATATCAGATATTCCCATATTTTGAGTGATTTCAACAGCGTTTGTACTCCAAGGAGTAATCATTGCTGCTCTAGGTCCAACAAAAAAAGCATCGAGAGATGCTTGTTCTATTTTGGGTTGGTCGCCAAATAACCATGTCAATTTTGAAACGGTTTCTGTTGATAATTCTTTTGTTGCTTGAACAGCAAATACCTTGCTGTTTTGGTTTCCGAAGAAATGAATCATTTATGTCGTGTGTTTGAGTTGTGTTTAGTAAAATGCAAATTTACTTTTTTTAAACGTGATTTAACTCATAATTGTGTATTGAAAATTGGGAGTTGTTCACGATGTTTTAAACATAAAAAAAAGCGACTCACTGAGTCGCTTTTTTTATATGATAGTTATACTTATTGTTTGATTAATCTTTTTGTCTGCGTACCGACTTCAGAATTTAACTTTACGATATAAACACCTTTAGTTAAGTCAGATATATTTAATTTAGATTGGTTTGACGAGATGTTTTGAACCGTGACTTTTTTACCTAAAATGTCATAAACTTCGGCAATAATGTCTTGGTTTGATAAAATAGTAACTTCATTACCATTTGCAGGATTAGGGAACATTTTAATGCGATCTTGTTTTGCATCTGTAATAGAAAGACTTTCCCATCTGTTTTGAGCTTCAGGTCCTCCCCAAATTACAGTAGCTAAATAAGGGTTGTCTATAAAAGGGTTTCTGTTTCCTTGTGAAAATTCGTTATTTGGATTTCCGTGATAGGTATTTCTTGCATCTTCTATACCGCCTTCAACTACAGGATCTTCGGCATTCCATCTTAAAAATAAATCAATCATATCATCAGGTGTCGCTGAGCTACTTCCAAAGCCAACACCTGTTGGTAAACAGCGATCACCGTAACGTATATACATATACATAATAATTCTAGCGCAGTCACCTTTCCATTCATCACCAGGATACCAACCTCCGTTGGTGTTACCAGATTCACCATTAAGGAATTCACCATTGTTTTTGTCTGTAAATCGTAAGCTTCCGCGTTGACCGTTTCTTT